>OLKV01000048.1_pt1 | contig 20558 bp, 17 predicted proteins | sample 1604391 | NCBI WGS metagenome assembly OLKV01 (sample SAMEA104055711, study PRJEB20765) | soil metagenome | isolation source: soil | reverse complement strand
GCTACAGGGCCTGCCGGCGCAACAGGATCTAACGGCGCAACGGGATCTAACGGTGCAACTGGCGCTAATGGAGCTACGGGTGCTACAGGCGCAACCGGAGCTACAGGGCCTGCCGGAAATGCCAATGTTCAAAGCTATATATTAACAAATGTGAGTGTCTCAGCATTTACAACTTCATTCTCGGTTCCGGCAATAACTTCGGATATTATTGCTGAAGGAAGCGTACAGGTTTACGTAAGACCTACGGGGTCAAGTAGTTCATGGTACGCACTTCCTTATACCAACGTTAGCGGTACAGTAATTAATTATATTGGTTTTGATTTGGGAGACGTTTCGCTTCAGGCCAGTTCGGCACAAAGCGGGCTTGATTTAAGGATTGTTGTAATATCAGGTACAGGAATTACAAACTTAAATGTTACCAATCCAAGCCTTAACTTCCGCAACTATACTGAAGTAGCACAGGCGCTGCATTTATCAAACTAATTTTAGTTCAATAAACAACATAAACAGAAAAGCCTTCCGGTAACGGAGGGCTTTTCTGTTTAATGGCATGTAACAATAATATGATTTTTAAATATTTAACATTTTTAAAACTAACATTTGCATTTAATTCGTGTCTATCGATATAAAAACAACCCTACGCACATAAAAACACAATGAAATCATTATTACCCCTTTTAGCAATTATTTTTTTTACCACAACCTATTCGTTTGCGCAAAGCGGCAGGGAAGTACATGGAACTGTTGCCGACTCAACGAAAGTCACGCTTCCGGGAAGTGTTATTACCTTAACATCCGACAAAGGCGACAGCACCAATGCCGTTGCCGATTTGAACGGAAAATTTATATTTCCATCTGTTAAAGGCGCTAAGGTGTTACTTGTTATACAATCGATAGGTTATCAGTCGCTTAAACGCCATTATACATTGGATAATACCAATGCGGCCGCAGATTTGGGTACGATTGTGTTAAAAACAGAATTAAAAATGCTGAACCAGGTTAATATTGTTGGGGTAGTACCTGTAAGAATAACAGAAGATACCGTTGAATATAAAGCGAGTGCTTATAAAGTACGTGAAAATGCACCGGTTGAAGACCTGATCAAAAAACTTCCCGGCGTTGATGTTGACGTAAATGGAAATATTACTACGCAAGGTAAACAGGTAACCAAAGTGCGCATAAATGGCAAGGATTTTATGGGAGGCGATGTTCAGAGCGCAACCAAAAACCTGCCTGCCGACGTAGTTGAAAACATCCAGATGATTGATGACTATGGCGATCAGGCTAACCTTACAGGTGTAAAAACCGGCGAGCCCGACAAGATCATGAACATCACTATCAGAAAAGATAAAAACTACGGGTACTTTGGCCAGGCCACCGCGGGCGATGGTGAAGATGCCTTACCCCAAAGCCAGGGAATACCCAATGCAAACCGTTACATAGGCTCAGTAAACGCTTTTAATTTTAACGGCGATCAGCAAATAGCATTGTTGGGAAGCATAAATAATACCAACGTTAATACTTTCTCTTTTGGCAGCACCGGCGGTGGTGGTGGTGGTTTTGGCGGTGGCGGTGGTCGTGGTAACGCGGGCCGTGGCGGCCAAAATAATGGCAGCCTTATTACTACACAAAACGGTTTAACAGATGCACACTCACTGGGTGCCAACTTCCGTGATCAATGGGGGAAATCGCTTTCGGTATATGGCAGCTATAGTTTTTCTGACAATACTGTAAATACAACCAACATTATTCAACAGACAAATACATCGCCTGTTAATCCTTCGGTGCAAAATCAAAACAGCAATGAAACAGACCGCAATATAAACCACCGGTTTACATGGAATATGGAGTATAAGCCTGATACGGTTAATTATTTAAAGGTTACGCCTACTTTCTCTTATGCCGGTACAAACACCAATGAAAATGAAACGGTTAATTTAGCCAGGGGAGGTGCAAAACCAGATACTACTGCATATACATCCTTAACCAACGGCAACTCGCAAGCCCCCACTTATGGCTTTACTGCATTATATAACCATAGGTTTAAGCATCGCCATAACTTAAGTATTAATGTTTCTGTAAATTCGGCACCAAGCTGGGGCTATCAAAACCCCACTTATAATTATGCACCGGGCAGCGTAGCTACCGCACCGCTTAACCAAATGGTTAATACCTACAGCCGCACCAATAGCTATGGTACAACGTTGTCATATCTTTTACCGATAGGCAAGCTTTCTTATCTCGAATTTAATTACGGTTTTAACCGTTCAGTTACAACAAACAATAAGCAAACAGATACGCTGTACGATGTGGCAAACTATGCGTTCAGGAGCGACAGCGCTTTATCCAACGTATATAATTATACTTTTACCACAAACAAATTTGGTTTAAACTATCGTTTTATACAAAAGAAATATAACTATACCTTGGGTGTGGGTGCCCAGCCAGCCGTTTTAGATGGCAATTCACCGTCAACAGGAGCTGTTACCCATGTATCCACATTTAACATTATTCCTGCTGCCAGGTTTGTATACAATTTTTCGCGAAGCAGAAACTTTAGCGTAAACTATAATGGTTCAAGCAGCACGCCAAGCTTTTCGCAGCTGCAACCAGTAACTGATTTTTCAAATGCGCTTTATCCTGTGCAGGGAAATCCAGATCTGAAGCCACAGTTTACCAATAACTTTTCTATAAGATATAATAACTTTAGCTTCGCTACAGGCGATATCTTTTTTGCCAGTTTTCAGTATCAGGCCATATCAAATTATGTAGCAACCAATACTATTACTTATCCGCGTGTATATACACCCGATCCAAGGTTTCAGAACACCATTTTAACGCGATATCAAAACGCTAATGGTTATAATACCACATCGGGCCAGTTAACTTATGCCAAGCCATGGGATAACCGTAAATTTACGCTGTCATTCAGAGGTACCGTTAGCTATGCCAACAACATTGGCTTTTTAACCAGTATCGATCCGGTAACTTATGATTCGACCAAGGTTGAGAATATAGCCAAAAATTTACAGTTTACGCCACAGCTACAATTTAGGGTTGACATTGCCGATGTAATTGATGCGCAGTTTTTAACAAACTATGCCATTAACCGAACAAATAACTCGGTACATGACAGTCTTACCGAAGGAACTTCAAACATCAGAACATGGAATTTAGGGCTCAACGGTAAAAACTATTTTGGCGACTGGACCTTTAGCTACGATTATACCAAAGCAACCAACTATGGTTATGCGGCTAACTTAAAGGTAACCAACCCCAACATCCTGAATTTATATGTTGAGCGCCGTTTTATGAAAGATCACCGTGGTACTATCCGTCTTTCGGCATTTGACTTGTTTAACGAAAATACAGGCTTTTCATCGTCAACAACGGCCAGTTCCATTACCGAGACTCATGTTAACAGGTTGGCCCGTTATTACCTGGCAACCTTTACCCTGCGTTTAGAAAAATTTGCAGGCAAACGTCCAACCGAGGATCCAAGCGTGCGTGGGTTTAGAAGAAATGGCGGTGGCGGCCCAGGCGGTGGCGGTGGTAAAGATGGCGGCGGCCCGGGTGGTCCGTACTAATCTTTATTTCTTTATTGAAAGAACAAAAAAGCCAACAAGACTATCTGTTCCTGCGTGATAAAATCCTTCGGAATACAACGGGTTTTATCACGCAGGATGACAGAAAAGGAAGTATCTTATCCCTTACTCCGTTAGCACCGTAAACTTAAAGTCCAATGGTTCAAAATTGCGGATCAGTTCATCAATAAAAGTTTGGCCCCATTTTACGTAGAAAAGGCCAAAGTTTTCACTGCGTTCCTGTAAGCTGTCTTTCGGGAAAATATCGTTTTTAATGTGCTCCACCTGTTCCAGGCGGGTGTGGTAGTTACGCTTTTCGGCTTTTATCAGTTTTTTCTCCAGACTGTCAATCGCATGTTTTAGTCTCGCCTGCACTGCCTCAGTTGATGGCGCAAGGGTACTGTCGATTTTGTAGGCGCGGAGTTTTATTTTTTCAAAAACACACGTCAGCTCGCGCCATTCTTCGGTTAATGATAAGGTATGCTTGCTGTGTTTTTTTATCCAGTAGTTCTTTATCTCGTCAGTGCTTTTAAACAGGTCAGCGGGCTCCAATTCCATCTTAGCAATTTTAGCTGCCGTTTCCTTACCAATAACCAGTCCAGAATTACGAAGGATCAGGATAGGGAAATCAACTTTATAATGCTCAAAATTTGATTTCAGTTCCAGCCAGTAAACCACTTCGGCGCCGCCGCCAATGTAGGCTATGTTTGGTAAAATACATTCCTGGTATAAGGGTCGCATTACCACATTGGGACTAAACCTTTCAGGAAATTGGGCAATCTCCAGGTTCAGTTCCGCTTCGGTAAATTTGATCTCGCTGTTCAATACTTCATAAACGCCATTTTCAAATACAATGCGTTCGCGCAAGCCATCAAGCAGGTAAAAGAAATTGATTTCGCGCGGATTAACCTGTATATGGACGCCCAGTTTTTCTAACTGCTCATTAGTGGTGCTGATATTTTTAAAGCTGTTTTGCTCAATAATATCCTGCTCCATAATAGACGCAAATTGTTGCTTAAACTGATGGTCATCGGCATCAATAATCACCAATCCATACTGCCCGAACAACGCATTAACCAAATAACGTGTAGCATCGGCCAGCTTATCAAACTTGGAATAAGCAGTTTCAACTATTTCGGCAAGCTCGTATGCATGTTTTTCAATCCCCAAAGCCCCTTTATATTGATTTAACGCCTGGCGCATAGTATCAGGGTTTATACGCCCGGTAGCACCTGATGCTTCGTACCACCAATGCACTTTTTTACCACCTATATTGGTATAATTAATTTCGGCAAAGTCATGATCTTCTGATGCCATCCAATAAACAGGCACAAAGTTTTTATCAGGGAAAGCATCTTTTAACTGTCGCGATAATTTAATTGCGGTAACAATTTTATAGATGAAGTATAAAGGCCCGGCAAATATATTAAGCTGATGGCCTGTAGTAATAGTATAAGTATCGGGAGATTTTAGAAGCGCTATATTTTGCAAGGCCAATTGCGAATGATGAGCAGCAGTTAAACCGTTTTGTTTGTACTGACTGTTAAGCACATTCACCAGGATGTCCCTATCAGCAATAACTTTTTTGCTGTTTAATAAATCAGCGAAGCCCTTTAAATCGGGGCGATGGCTGTAAAATAAACGGAGTTCCGGAAGATCTTCCAGGTAGTCGGTAACGGTTTGGGAAAAATATCCCGTGTCTTTATAGTTTATACAGGCTGATTCCATTTTATTTCGGATTTCGGATGTTCGATTTCGGATTTTGAAACCAAACATCTTCCATCATTAAATACTGATTTCGAATTTAGACTTTAAAATGCTAAAACAAACATCAGCCAAATCAAAAACCGTTTATTTTACAATATGTCCATAAAGATCAAAGTCTTCGGCGGTGTCAACTTTCACATTTACAAAGCTACCAACGGTAGCATAATCAATAGCGGCATCAATTAATACTTCGTTATCTACCTCGGGCGAGTCGTATTCTGTACGGCCAACAAAGTAGTTGCCATCCTTTTTATCAACCAAAACTTTATAGGTATGGCCAATTTTTTCCTGGTTTTTATCAAAGCTGATACCCTGCTGAATTTCCATAATGGCATCGGCGCGCTCCTGTTTTACTTCATCAGGTACGTCATCAACCAACGAATGGGCATGTGTTTTTTCCTCGTGCGAGTAGGTGAAACAACCCAAACGATCAAATTTGGTTTCTTCAATCCATTGTTGCATCTCTTCAAAATCCTGTTCGGTTTCGCCGGGATAGCCAGTAATCAGCGTGGTACGCATGGCAATACCCGGAACTTTATCACGGATTTCATTCACCACATCGATGGTTTTTTGTTTGGTAATACCACGACGCATGGATTTAAGCATGCTATCGCTGATATGCTGCAAAGGCATATCCATATACTTACAAATATTGTCGCGCTCGTTCATCACGTCCAATATTTCCATCGGAAAGCCCGAAGGATAAGCATATTGCAACCTGATCCACTCAATACCATTAACATCCGAAAGGCGGCGTAGCAATTCATCTAAATTACGTTTGCCGTATAAATCGAGCCCGTAATAGGTTAAATCCTGGGCTATTAATATCAGTTCTTTAGTGCCGTTTTTGGCAAGGTTCTGCGCATCTTTTACCAACTGATCAATCGGCTGACTAAGGTGTTTACCCCTCATTAGCGGGATGGCGCAAAATGAGCAGGGGCGGTTACAGCCCTCGGCTATTTTAAAATAAGCAAAGTGTTTTGGAGTGGTTAAAAGGCGTTCGCCTATCAGTTCGTGCTTATAATCAGCACCTACCGAACGTAAGAGATTTTGCAGATCATTGGTGCCAAAATAGGCATCAACATTGGTTATTTCGGCTTCCAGCTCGGGTTTGTAGCGTTCGGACAGGCAACCGGTGACGATTACCTTGCCTACTTTGCCTTGTTCTTTAAGCGCGCTGTATTGTAAAATGGTATCTATTGATTCCTGTTTGGCATTATCAATAAAACCACAGGTATTAATCACAATAATATCGTCCTTACCCACCTTTTCAGCCTCGTGTACCACGTCAAAATGGTTACCCTTTAGCTGTCCCATCAGGATTTCAGAGTCGTAAATATTTTTGCTGCAGCCCAGGGTAACGACGTTTACACGTGGTTTAACTATTTTTTTAGGCTGATAAATTTCTTTTGTTTTCATAATTCAGAACTTCAATACAACGCAGATGCTTTTCCACTTGTCATTGCGAGGAACGAAGCAATCGCGAACTGTGCATATCCGAATTGCAAGGGATGAGATTGCTTCGTCGTTCCTCCTCGCAATGACAATAATTTGTTATTGTTTAAACAGGGAGTCAACAAAGGCTTGCCTGTCAAATAGTTGCAGATCATTTACACCTTCGCCAACACCAATATATTTTACAGGGATCTTAAATTGATCCGATATGCCTATTACTACACCACCTTTTGCCGTGCCATCCAGTTTAGTAAGCGCCAGGGCGTTAACCGCGGTAGCTTCGGTAAATTGTTTGCATTGCTCAATGGCATTTTGCCCGGTTGAAGCATCCAGCACCAGCAATATCTCATGCGGGGCACCGGGAACAACCTTTTGCATTACATTTTTAATTTTGGTAAGCTCGTTCATCAAGCCTACTTTATTATGTAAACGGCCCGCGGTATCAATAATGGCCACATCGTCGCCATTTGCTACTGCTGATCGTAAGGTATCAAAAGCTACCGAAGCCGGGTCAGATCCCATGGCCTGTGCCACAACTTTTACCCCAACACGCTCGCCCCATAACTGTATTTGTGCAACTGCCGCCGCCCTAAAAGTATCGGCTGCACCTAACACCACCTGGTTGCCGGCATTTTTTAGCTTATGGGCCAATTTGCCAATGGTGGTGGTTTTGCCAACGCCATTTACACCAACCACCATTATTACATACGGTTTATGGCTGCCGTATTCAAAATTTACAAAATCGTTGCTATTATTTTCGGCAAGCAATTGCTGAATTTCATCCTTCAGCAGCTTGTTTAGTTCGGAAGTGTTTACATACTTGTCATGAGAAACACGTGCCTGTATGCGCTCAATGATCTTTAAGGTGGTTTTAACACCAACGTCTGATGTTACCAGCACTTCTTCCAGTTCATCCAGCACATCATCATCAACTGTTGATTTGCCGGCAATTACTTTGGTGATCTTTGAGAAAAAGTTATCCTTTGTTTTTTCTAAACCAGTATCCAGCGCGTCCTGCTCTTGCAGCGTGCTTTCCTTTTTTTTGAAAAAATCGAATAATCCCATGTTTTTATTTTAGTCTTAAGTCTCCAGTCTATAGTCGTTAGCCAGACCCATAACTCCATTTTAGACTCAGGGCTTGAGACTTCGAACTTAAGACTAACAAATAATAGGCTTAACAAAAAAAGCCTTCTCGTTATAACAAGATGGCTTTTATATTTTAATCAAATAACCGAAATTATTTTCCGGAAATCGCGTCCTTAACGCCTTCGTTAGGTACGATTTGTTCTTTGAATGAATAAGCACCTGTACGTGGTGATTTAGTCATTGTAATCACTTTTGAATATTCTTTGCCTTTACCTGCTACTTTTAGCGTTGCAACTACTTTCTTTGCCATGTCTTTTTAATTATTGAATTATTGAGTTATTGAATAGCTGGCTGTTTCGGAAAACCTTATCAACCAGTAAACTTTAGTCAACTAATTATTTAATTTCTTTATGAACAGTTACTTTTCTTAAAACCGGGTTAAATTTCTTCATTTCCAGTCTTTCTGTTGTATTCTTTTTGTTCTTGGTGGTAATATAACGAGACATACCAGGCATGCCGCTTGTTTTATGCTCGGTGCATTCTAAAATTACCTGAACTCTGTTGCCTTTCTTAGCCATTTTTTTATTTATTGAGTTAGCGATTTAGTGAATCAGCAAATTGATATTGTATTAAACAATCCAATCAACCAATCAGCTTAACCAACTATTAAATGTATCCTTTTTTAACAAATTTATTGATACAAGCAGTTATACCATTTTTGCTGATAGTTTTCACAGCTGAAGTAGATACCTTTAAGGTAATCCATTTATCTTCCTCAGGAATATAAAACTTCTTAAGTTTTAAGTTTGGATGAAATCTACGTTTTGTTTTAACGTTTGAGTTAGAAACGTTATTACCAACTATAGATCCTTTACCTGTTAGATCACAAATTCTTGACATGACAAATCTTTTTAATTCTCCCTTTTTGTAAAGAGTTTGCAAATATCAGGATTTTATGTGAAATAGGCAATACCGTTTTGAAAATAATTTAAAAAAGATTTATATCAGCTTTATTATATAAATATGAGCATCAAATAATTAGTTGTTTTGCGAGATTAGTAGCCGCTTAGTTTACTTAAGATGCTCTTAATCCGGAATTTTAAAAAGATGCATTATCTTTTTAAAATTTAAATAAATCTTTTTTTATTAACTTCGATTATACCGGAAAATTACTAATTTTCGCCCACCAATTTTAAAACCATGAAAACCCCGTTAAAAATTACGTCGTTTGAAGAATACCAACAGGTTTACAAACAAAGTGTTGAACAACCCGAACAATTTTGGGAAGGTATTGCCAACAATTTTACCTGGCGCAAAAAATGGGACAGCGTTTTAGAGTGGAATTTTAAAGAGCCTAAAATAAAATGGTTCCAGGGTGCAAAACTTAATATTACTGAGAATTGCCTTGATCGCCACCTGGATACGCTGGGCGATAAGCCTGCTATTATATGGGAGCCTAACGATCCGCAGGAACATCACCGCATACTTACCTATAAACAATTGCATGCTAAAGTTTGCCAGTTTGCCAACGTGTTAAAAAACAACGGCGCAAAAAAAGGCGACAGGATCTGTATCTATATGCCGATGGTACCCGAGTTGGAAATAGCCGTATTGGCCTGCGCAAGAATTGGCGCTATCCATTCGGTTGTGTTTGGCGGCTTTTCGGCACAATCAATTGCTGATAGGATTAAGGATGCAGAATGCAATATTGTAATTACTGCCGATGGTGGTTTCAGAGGCAACAAAGAGATTCCTTTAAAAGGGATCATAGATGATGCACTGGTTCAGTGCCCATCAATAAAAACATGCATTGTACTTACCCGCAGTCGCACCCCGGTATCTATGATAAAAGGACGCGATGTTTGGTGGGAAGATGAGATTAAAAAAGTAGAAACACAGGGAAATACCGACTGTGTTGCCGAAGAGATGGATGCCGAGGATATGTTATTCATCCTTTATACATCAGGCTCAACAGGCAAACCTAAGGGTGTGGTACATACATGCGGCGGTTATATGGTTTATACTGGTTATACTTTCGCCAATGCATTTCAGTACAACCAGGGTGAGGTTTATTTTTGTACAGCAGATATCGGCTGGATCACCGGCCACTCTTACATCGCCTACGGTCCGCTAACACAGGGTGCAACTACCATTTTGTTTGAAGGCATCCCAACTTACCCTTCACCGGGACGTTTTTGGGATATCGTTGAAAAATATAAAGTAAATATTCTTTACACCGCACCTACAGCTATCAGATCATTAATGAGCTTTGGCGATGATGTATTAAAAGGCAAAGATTTTAGCTCCCTTAAAAAACTGGGATCTGTTGGCGAGCCTATAAACGAAGAAGCATGGCACTGGTTTGATGAAAAGATAGGCCATAAGCAATGCCCGATTGTTGATACCTGGTGGCAAACCGAAACCGGCGGATTTATGATCTCGCCTATAGCGGGTGTTACCCCAACGAAACCGGGTTATGCTACATTGCCGCTGCCGGGGATACAACCTGTACTTGTTGATGAAACCGGAAAAGAAATTGAAGGCAACGGCGTAAGCGGAAACCTTTGTATCAAGTTCCCATGGCCTGGTATGCTGCGCACCACTTATGGCGATCATGAGCGCTGCCGCACTACTTATTTTGCTACTTACGAGAATTTATACTTTACCGGCGACGGTTGCCTGCGCGACGATGACGGCTACTACCGCATCACTGGTCGTGTTGATGATGTACTGAACGTATCAGGTCACCGTATTGGTACTGCCGAGGTGGAGAACGCTATTAATATGCACAGCAGTGTGGTCGAATCGGCAGTAGTAGGTTATCCGCACGATATTAAAGGCCAGGGTGTATACGCTTACGTAGTGTGTCCTAATCAGCATGGCGACGAAGAGCTTACCCGTAAAGATATTATGATGACTGTTGCCCGCATCATTGGCGCGATAGCAAAACCGGATAAGATCCAGTTTGTAACCGGCTTGCCAAAAACCCGGTCGGGGAAAATCATGCGCCGCATCCTCCGTAAAATAGCCGAAGGCGATACCGCCAATTTGGGCGATACCTCAACCCTGCTTGATCCTGCCGTAGTGGAAGAGATTAAGGCGGGAGCGTTATAGGCGTTCATGATTGATGGTTCATAGATCATGGTAAAAGGGCAGCATTAACCAAAGATATTTCAGTTAATGTTGCCCTTTTTTAAAACACCACATTAAACCCAACATAGTAATTACGTAGCGGCGCCGCGTTATAATAACGGTTGCCAACGGCATTTAAATCATCGCCTAAGCTGTATTTTTCATTCAGCAGATTATCTGCTCCCGCATAAATTTCAAAATGACTTTTCCTGGTAATTTGATGTTGCCAGCCTGCTTTAGCCTGTAATAAATTATAGTGCGGCGCAAAAGCGGTGTTATTATCATTAAGGGGGATGCGGGCCGTGTAATTATATTCAACATAAACGTATAAAGCCTGCGGGAATTTAACTTGTACACCCGAAATAACCACCTGCTCGGGCACACCGGTTAGGTGATTCCCTGCATAACTTCCGGCTGCATCGTGGTAATTGCTGCTAAAAGTAAACTTATCCAGCGTTACCGATTCATTAACCTGCAAACCCCGGATAAAGCCCGAATTATTTTGGCGGATGAGCCAATCGGTAAAGTAAATTTCGAGTCCGGGCTGATTGGTGCCTCCGGCATTAATGTAATATTCTGTTTCATCGGCATTAAAACGGGGTACAATGGCATTTTGCAAACGGTAATAAAATACCGAAGCATCTAAAAACATGCTCTCGTCATTGTTCCTCAGCCTGAAACCGGTCTCGTAGTTCCAACCATCTTCGGCCTCCAAATTGGTGTTAATCTGATGATCAGTTGGTCTTATCTCCGCCGTTGTTGGCGTTGAATAACCCCTGCTTATAGAAGCCCTCCATATAAAATCATTAGTAAACTGATATGAGAGTGCAATCCTCGGCATTAGCTGCGGTGTAAAATTGCGGTCGGTATAATTAGGTTCGTCATTAGGGTATACGTTCCTGAATTCGTAATTATAAAAGTTCAGGCTCAACGCAGCTTCCACATGCAGCTTTTTATAAATATCGGCCACATAACGGGTAAATAAAAAATGCTGATTGGTGTTGATCTTGTCCAATGTTTGGGCGGTGTCCCTTACCCCCAGTTTATTGCCGTAATTGTTAATATCGGCATTGGTTTGCTGCCATTCAATACCCAAATTCACCTTCCAGTTAAGGTTGGCATGCTTTTTACCATCCAGCTCAAAATAACTGCGCAGGCCGTAAGTGCTTTCGTACCGCTGCTCATAATCGGTGATAAACGGATTGGCAAAATCAACATAAGTACCAAATATGGAAGTTACATTGCGTATATTATCGCTTAAATGGTATTCGTTTACCACGCCGCCCATCAGCATTTTTTGATAGATGCCGGCCTTTTGCTCAACAGCTCCCGGAACTGCTCGCGTAGCTGGCCTTGCCGCCTGCGGATCTGCTTCGTACTGGCTTAAGGTTAAACCTCCCGGCGTTTCGTAACCCAAATCTGAGTAAAAGGCCAGCACCCTTAGTTCTTCCCTTTTGTTAAACGTCCACCGGTTTACAGCCTGCAAATAATTGCGTTGCATGTAACTATGTTGCCGGTAACCGCCATAGCTCTCATAAGCCTGGTTTAAATTTAACTGATAAATGCCCGAGCGTTGCTGCAATACGGTGTTTTCATGAAGCAAACCATAAGAGCCCCCGTTTAAACCTGCTGATACATAGTTGCTGTCGGCACGTCGGTCAACCGGACTCAATAGTACCACGCCGCCAGAGTTTGCTCCAAACAAACTGCCATCGGGACCTTTTAGTACCTCCATATTGTGGATGCTGTTAAAGTCGATGGCGTTTAAATAGGTATTGCCGCCCGCATCAGTTAAGGGGATCTCATCGTAATAGATCTTAACATCGCGCACCCCGAATGGCGAGCGCAACAAACTTCCCCTGATAGATAATCGGTAACTACCCGGCGAGCGCTCCTCGGCCCTCACCCCGGGCGTACTGTTCAATACCGAAACAAATGAATTATCGGGTTGTAGGCTGAGCTGTTGCTGATTGATAACACTTACCGAGGCAGGCACACTCAACACAGGTTGTTCAAAAAGATAAGCCTTCACGGTCACAGATCCGAGCTGCTTCACAGTGTCTTTTTTTACTTTTTTTGCAACAAGGATATCCTGGGCATTAGCCCTTATCGCGATAGCAAAAACAAAAAATAAGCTGAAGTATATTTTTATCATAGGCGTGGTATGGTACAAAAGTAGCCTATTTAAAATTACAATTGTTGTAAGGTTTGCTTCAATTAACCGCGTCTTAATCAATATAGCATAGAAATTACAAAGCGGGAATTCGCCATGTTTTATTGTTTACGCGGCTTTTCTATTTGTTGAATTATTACTAAATTTAACCATTATGATAAAGATGCAGGAAATATTAGAACTTAGTGTTGCTGATCGCATTTCGATGGTTGAAAAAATCTGGGATAGCATTAGCCCTGAAGATATTCAACTTTCCGAATCACATGAACAGGAACTTGACAGAAGGCTACAGCGTTTTGAAAGAGGGGAAACTTCCTTTGTTAGTTGGAGCGATATTAAAAGCGAAATAAACAGCGCTAAATAATAATGTATCAACTATTAATATCTGACGAGTCGAGGCTGGATATTTTGGATGCATTTTCATGGTACGAGAAAAAACGCTCCGGTCTTGGGAAAGATTTTGAACACTGCTTAGAAGCAGGATTAATTCAACTACAAAAAGGGCCATTGCTTACTCAAAAGCGATATAAAAATTTACGAATCTATTTTATTGACAGATTCCCTTATGGCATTCATTATTTAATTGAGAAAGATAAAATAATGGTATTTGGCGTATTTCATACAAGCCGAAATCCACAGAATTGGAAAAAAAGGGTAAAGCAAGGCGATGAATAATATTATTAACCAAAATTATAGCCTGTTTTTTTCAATTGTATGCACTGCGTCGCTTAAATAAATTATTTTTGTCAGCTAACTGTGTCTGAAACGGTTACCTTAATTAATGCGACCAATTATCCTGAGATTATTTTTACCTGCAATTTGTGTTGCTTTGACTTTACAAACTATGGCCCAATCGTGTACCGGCAGCTTAGGCGACCCGGTTATTAATCAGGATTTTGGGGCAGGACCAAATCCCGGGGCACCACTTGCGGCAGGAATAACTACTATGAGCTATACCACGTCCAGTTGTCCCGAAGATGGTTTTTACACTATTGCCAGCAGCACGGTAAATTGTTATTCAAATACCTGGCAAACGGTAACACAAGACCATACAGGCAACGCCAATGGCTACATGATGATCATTAATGCTTCCTTTCAACCAAGCATCTTTTTCACACAAAGTGCAAATGGCCTTTGCCCCAATACCACTTATGAGTTTTCATCTTATGTACTTAACTTAATAACAAAGGAAGTTAGCGGCCCCAATTTTAGCGAGCCCAACATTGCATTTACTATTGAAACTACATCGGGCCAGGTTTTGGCAACTTATACAACGGGCACCATTCCGACAACACCAGCAGGCAGCCCAACATGGAATAAATATGGTGTTTATTTTACAACGCCTGTAGATGTTACCGACGTAGTGGTTAAAATGATCAACCTTGCACCCGGCGGAAACGGAAATGATTTAATTTTGGATGATATTACCTTTAGAGCTTGCGGTCCGGTTATTGAAACCGGTTTTGCATCAGCGCTTGGACCCAATAATATTGACCTATGCCAGGGCGGCAGCGCCACTTATAACATCCAAACATCAGTTGTAGGCAATAATAACCCGGTATACCAATGGCAAACAAATACCAACGGCGCTGCGTGGACTGACATGGCCAACCAAACCAATGCCGCCCTAACAATAAACTTCACCAACGCGGTTACCGGCAACTATCAATACCGGCTGGGCGTAGCCAATGGTTCCAATATTTCATCAACCAGTTGCAGGGTTTATTCGCCTCCATTAACAGTAAATGTAAATCCCTTGCCTGTTGTATCGCCAATTGCAGCACAAACCGTTTGCGAAGGCTATCCACTGCAATTATCTGCTTCAGGGGGATCGAGCTATATGTGGTCGGGGCCGGGTTTAACGCCAACTATGCAAAATCCGTTAACCATTAATAATGTTACGTCTGCAAATGCGGGTACCTATACGGTGCAGGCACTATCAGATAAAGGTTGTTCTGCCGCTCCGGTGCAAACGATAGTAACGGTGGTACCCAAAGTGGTTGCCGCGGTTAGCAGCGACATAACTTTATGTGCCGGCGAATCTACCCAGCTAACAGCCTCGGGCGGATTATATTACAAATGGACGCCTTCAATCGGGCTCGATCATGATGATATAGCTAACCCGGTTGCTACCCCTTTGCAAGCTACTACCTATAATGTTAACGTAAGCAACAATGGCTGTAACGATGATGCCAAATCAATAACCGTTAATGTGCTTCAAAATCCTGTTGCTAATGCAGGCAGCAATAAAGTAATATTTGAAGGGCAATCGGTAAAACTGGATGGAACTGTAAAGGGCGATCAAATTTCACATTACTACTGGACGCCCGCAACCGGGTTGAGCGACCCTACTTCGCTTACGCCTATGGCCAGCCCCACAGATGATATTACGTATACCTTAACCGCTGTATCGCAAAACTGCGGACTTTCAACAAGTAGTGTTTTTGTGCGGGTTTATAAAAAAATAACTATTCCCAACACCTTTTCCCCTAATAACGACGGGATAAATGATTACTGGAATATTGATGCGCTGATAACTTATCCCGAAAGCAACGTAACCGTATTTGATCGCTACGGGCAGCCGGTATACCAAAGTATAGGCTATGCTAAGCCATGGGACGGTACTATTAATGGCTCAGCTTTGCCGCAGGGCACTTACTACTACATTATCGACCTAAAAAATAATACGCCCAAGTTAGCCGGGTGGATTTTAATTGTCAGATAGTTATCCGTTAGTGCCCTGATGTCCAGCGAAATTATTTGCTTTTTTTAGCGGCCGGTTTTTCGGTGATTTCCTTAGCTGCACTGGGTTTAGCCGCAGGCGTTGCAGGTTTCTTTGTAGCTGCAGTTTCTTTAGCTTTTGGAGTGGCAATTGGAGCTTCTTTAACGGCTGCGGCTTCTTTAACTTTGGTAACTTCTTTAACCTCTTCAGTTGTTTTGGGCTCGACGGCTTTTGAAGTTTTTGAAATTTTCTTTGCCAATTTTTTCGCGTCCTTTTCCAGGCTCTTTTCAAACTTCACTGTAAGCTGCCCAAATTGGTTTGTTATTTTCTTTAATTCAACAATCAATTGCTGTTGAATCGCTTTTCTGCTTTTTTTTTGGTCTGTTGTATCTGTTGATTTATCTTTTTTGATAGCCATGGGTTGGATGAGTTTTTGCAAACATACATGATTAAAACATTAAGCCAACATTATCATTATGTTAACAAAATTTAATGTATTAACATTAAAGTCAACGCATTATACACCTTTATGTTTTTCATTTTTTAAAAAACATTTTGTTTTATGTTGTACAAATATTTGCTTTAAAAACAGGTTATGTTTAAATTATTTAGTTAATTTTAGTTGCAATAACTAAAACCTAAATTATTATGGAACCTAACAATCCTTTTGTAGACGAGAGCAACGGTAAAACCGCCGGTATCATCAGTTACTTTACTATCATAGGCTGGCTGATTGCTTATTTTGGATTTCATGTAAATAACAAAACAAGTTTAGGAAGCTATCAATTAAGGCAAACATTGTTGTTTCATTTGGTTTCGATGGTGCTCCGGTATGGTATTGCGCTCATTTTAGGATTAGTATGGCTTTCAACCGGAATGTTTTCGTTATTTACCTTAATGCGGATTGTTTACCTGGTGCTTTTTATCCTGTGGATAATTGGCATTATAGGTGCTATAAGAGGCGAAAAAAAAGAAATCCCTTTTATTGGCGATGCTGCACAAAGCATGTTTCCCAGCATTTAGAGTTTTCAAAACTAACTCCATTTCCTGTTCTTAGACTCCTTCCTATTAATACAATTCCCTTTCGGAATGAAGATTTATTTAAACAGATGACAGACCGTCTGTTTAAATAAATCATTAAAAATCAAATTATTATTAATTTTTTTGGCTCTTTTAATAAAATTTTCTGGCCTCTCTGTGTCCGCACTTTTTCGTGTAGATAAAATAATCATTTACTTGCTGAAAGAAAATATGTCTTTTCTTCCGAATTTTTAATTTCAGGAAAACAAAGCCACATTTTTCACGTATAAAGACCATTAGCGCATTTATCAAACTCTCAAAACATTGCTCACCGTTAATAAATCTTTCTTGTAAGGAAATACGTTGTTAATGGAACAAATTTCAAGATCTGAATGTTGAATAAATACGAATAATAAAAATGAAGGCAAATAACCCTTTTGGGATACAGGATGACGGACGAACGGCTGGTTTATTGAGCTATTTCTTTGTTTTAGGATGGTCGATGGCCTTCTTTACTTTTCATAAAAATGATAAAACAAGCTTAAGCAGTTATCATTTAAGGCAAACTTTACTTTTATATATCAGCTACCTGGTAATACGGTATGGTTTTTTAGGCCTGATAGGTGCATATACCGGAACATTGTCTATATACCCGGTGCTGCTGGTAAATATAACCTTCGTTATTTTTTGGATAATTGGCTTAAACGGCGCAAGCAAAGCCGAAGAAACACCCATCCCCGTTTTCGGGCAATTGGCGCAAGCCGTGTTCCACAAGCTTTAATAATAGCTGTTCTGATTAAAGCAGCAAGGCATCCACATAATGGGCATGTACTATAGTTTCGCAGGGCGACCACGAGAAAATAGTAAATCTTCCATCCTGTGATGATATCAGCGCAATAGCATCCCGTTGGTTAAAAACAAACTGCGCCGCCGAAAGATGCCGGGTACCGCCATTTTGCGATGGATGTATAGTTAAAGGTATGCTGCCAATCACCGGCTCGGTAACCAGCATTTCTTCAACCGGCAGCCCGTTTGATGATAATCCTATTTTGGCGCCAAAAGCCAGCAATTCAAACTGATCATTTATAATGGTTGCCCCGTCTACTGCAGTTAAGCCCGCAATACTGTCAACAGCCCTGTTAACATCGTCCTGCCACTGGATCATGCTTTGTTCGTTAACGCTTTGGCTCATCAGCACCCTTAATTCATCAAAAGCAGGTGTAACCGGGTAAGTTATGGGGTGGATGATAGAATCCCTCCATTCATCACTATCAGTTGGCACAACCAGTAACGAACCGCCATGGCCATGAGCACGCATGGAAGCCGCCAATTGAACCAATACATTTACAGAATCATTCCATCCCGATGGTACATTATAATCAAGCAGCGAGGTAAGCACTGCCGGGCAGTCTGGCAAACTTTTGCTGTGTTCGTCGATCAGCTTTATTTCATCGCCTTTTAGCACCGCAACGTTTATAAATTTACCAAAGCCATTAATGCGGCGATGTTTAACCACCAGTAATCCGGGTTCAATAACTTCCAAAACAAAACAACAATCGGGTATGGTACGGGTAGTTCCCCAAACGTATAGTTCGCCGTCTTCGTCCCAAACACCAAGGTGAATACCCGAACGCTCAACAGCCGGGGCAAGTTTGGTCAGCAAATTGGGCGTTAGCAATATCCGGTCGGCAAAAACCAAAGGTTGTCCGGCTAAAAACGGTGGTAAATAAGCAATTGAAATTTTAGGCGACCTGCCTTCTTCCTTCCGTAAACTGGCCCAAAAAGCAGCATCCATTATTGCCTCAATTACCTTTAAAGGCGGCGCGGGCGCAAGATCCGTTTCGCCCAGCTCAATTGCCGCTGTCAAAAGCCGGGTAAAATGACGCTCAATTGTTGGTGCCGCTGCACTTGCTCCCTGGTATGTCGATCTGAAAGTCATTCCTGTTCCTTAAAAATTATACTGCTAAAATACCGCTATTCTGTTTTGCACCCACTAAATATCGCAACTATTACATAAGGATTGAAAAAGTAATAAGACAAAAACCACTTGAGGATAGATTGTTTTTTTAACCTAATACCCGAATCGCATAAATGTTAGCGAAAATTTTGGTTATTTAGTATCCAATACCAGGTAATCTCAATTTATTAATAAATGCTTGTCAATAATTTTAAAGTGCAACGCTACGTTGCAGCTATAGTTTTGCCGGTTACCTTAATTTGCCTGCTTACGCTTTTAAGCTTTACCCGGTTTTTTATTGCCAATAACTATAAATTATCGATAGGAATTATATTCGATTTGGTGTTTACTGTGCCTTTATTGCATATTTTACTGAGTAGGCGGCACAGCAATTTAAAATATTCAACAGCATTATTTTTTACAGTGGGCATAATAATCGCCGGTGTAATAATTCCCAAAAACGATCAGTTTTTACTTCATGGGATAAAATTCTGGATTGCCCCGTTTATTGAAGTATGCGGAACCATTTTCTTCGTAGTAAAAACTAAAAGGGCCCTTGCCAGATATGCTGAATCTGAAATCGTCAAAAATGATTTCCATGCCGTTTTTAAAGGCATCGCAACCGAATTGCTCCCCAAAAGATTAGCGTCAATTATCTCTGCCGAAATATCAGCTTTTTACTACTGCTTTTTTAACTGGAAGAAAACGGTGCTTGATGATAAAACCTTTAGCTATCACAAAAAAGGAGGTGTACCGGCACTAATTGGCGTTTTTATTTTTATGATTTTGCTTGAGGCTACCATTTTTCACTTGCTCTTGGCCAAATGGAATCTAAGAGCCGCATGGGTGCTTTCAGGATTAAGTGTATATGCCGCAATCCAAGCTTTTGGCATTACAAGATCTATCATTAAACGACCGATCCGGATCATTGGAGACCAATTATTAATTCCGTATGGAATTTTGGCAGAAACAACGCTCAACCTGAAAGACATTTTAAGCGTGCAGATTGCAGGGAAATCAATAATGACGGATGAAAACTCAAAATGCCTTTCTCCATTCAAAAAAATTGACGAACCCAATACCGTTATCTATTTAAACAAGCCTTACCATATTGATGGAATTTACGGATCAAAAAAGTCTTATGAAATTCTGCTAATAAATGTTGACGAAAGCGAGAGCTTTATTGCACAGGTACAACTTCTGATACGGTCTGACACGGACGGTCAATAAGCAAAATCTATAAGATTCAATAGCGGCATTCAGAGCGTGCACGTCGTTTGTTATTCGCAACAATTGCTGCAAATCAATTATTTTCAACCTGTTAGCAAACCCACGGTTAACACAAATAGCTATCCGCTGTCCATGGGCAGCTTAGCGTTTAAAAACATCTTTTCATCGGCATTTACTACACTTCTGTCTATTGCGTTTGCTATTACCAAAAATAGTATTTACAATTGTGTATTAGTGACACAATGATAAATATTGCACCGCTGATACCAATTTATATTAAACCAATTAATTATAAACATGAAGATAATTTACAGATTTGCGGCTACAACCGCGTTACTTGCAATGGTGGGCTCACTAAGCCAGTCCGCTTATGCGCAGGCAGTTCCGCAATTAGGGAAAAATAGCCTCAAAGAGGTAATAAACGCCATGACC
>OLKV01000150.1_pt1 | contig 20694 bp, 20 predicted proteins | sample 1604391 | NCBI WGS metagenome assembly OLKV01 (sample SAMEA104055711, study PRJEB20765) | soil metagenome | isolation source: soil | reverse complement strand
CGCGGTGGTAATTACGACTCGGAAGGTACCCGCCGCGCCGGTGACCCGCGCGATGGCTATATATGGGACTATTGCAAACGAGCGGGCGTAAGCTACCGTACCTATGGCGAATTTGCCGATGATTATAAACCCAACATTAAATCGTTGGCAGGGCATTACTGTGTACAATCGCCAAGTTTTGATCTCGGGATAAAGGATATTAAACGCGAAGCAATATGGGAGCACGATTTTGATTCGCTGTTAACTATAAATGCAGTACCGCAATTAAACACGGTTCGAATTTCAAACGATCATACCAGCGGGCAAAAGCTGGGCGCGCCATCACCTTATGCTGCCGTGGCTGATAATGACCTGGCCATTGGTCGCTTTATTGAGCATCTCTCAAAAAGCTCCATCTGGAAGGAATCGGTAGTTTTTATTTTGGAGGATGACGCCCAAAACGGCCCCGACCATGTGGATGCACATCGTTCGCCGGTATTTGTTGCAGGCGGATATGTTAAACGTAATGCGGTTATTCATAACATGTACTCAACATCGGGAGTATTGCGTACCATTGAGTTAATATTGGATTTGCCGCCGATGAGCCAGTACGATGCAGCTGCCGTACCATTATACGAATGTTTTAATAACACGCCCGACCTCACACCCTATATTACAAAACCGGCTCAGGTTGACCTTGAGCAGGTAAACGTAGCTGTAAACCAAAGCAGCAAACGCTCGCAATCATTTAACCTGGCCAAAGAAGACGCCGTACCCGATCTGGAACTGAACGATGTAATATGGAAATACGCCAAAGGCGAAAATGCTCAGCTACCCGCTCCGAAGCGAAGCGCATTTGTAATATTGGAAAAGAAAAAGAAAGATGATGATGATTAGGCCTGAACTAATACCGATAGCGACATTCCTTCCCTTTATTAAAAACAAATTCCTAATTTAGATGCTATTTAATAACCAATACCTATTTACCTATGGCCGTATTAGAAAATGAGTTTTTAAAAGTAGCTATTGAAGCAAAAGGGGCGCAACTTACCTCCGTTTACAATAAAGCCTGCCAAATCGAACACCTTTGGCAGGCAGATGCCAAGGTATGGGCCTGGCACGCTCCAAACCTGTTCCCGGTGGTTGGCGGCTTAATTAATGATGAGCTGCTGGTTGATGACAAGGCTTACCATATTGCCCGGCATGGTTTTGCCCGTCAGTCGGAATTTGTTTTGTTGGAGAGTGATAATCTGCATGCCGTCTATTCGCTGCCGAATAGCGAGAAGACTTTGCAGGTATTTCCTTATAAATTTGATTTCCAGATTTTGTACACCCTTATCGAAAACGCTTTGAGGGTAACGTATAAACTCATCAATCACGATAAAAAAACCATATATTTTTCGGTAGGCGGTCACCCGGCCTTTAATGTTCCTTTTAACAAAGGCGAAAACTATGAGGACTACTATATTGAATTTGAAACCGACGAAAAACTATCAACCCACCTCCTATCGCCCGAAGGCTTTTTTACCGGCGAAACCCACCTTGTTGCAGCGCCTAAAAATAAGTTGTACCTAACCCGCGATCTGTTTAACCAGGATGCACTGGTATTTAAAAACCTGCGATCAAGAGAGGTTACAATTAAAAGCGATAAAAACGATCAGTCGATTTCAGTAGAATTTCCGCACTTTAATTACTTAGGTATCTGGGCCAAAGGCGGCGCCGATTTTGTATGTATTGAACCATGGCTCGGCTGCGCCGATACCGTCGGCAAACACGTCGACATCAGCAAAAAAGAAGATATCCAGCACCTAAAAACCGGGCATGTTTTTGAGGCGGCGTTTTTTATTAGTGTTTGAGGGGCTGTTGATTAAGTTGATTGGGTTGGATTGAGTTGATTAGGTTTGTTTTTGATTTGTTCACATAAGAAACCTATACTTTTGCGCGTTCTGATAAATTAAATTTGTGCCGATGATTACTGATCCTACAAAACGATTCTCGGGGCTGGTTGATAATTACGTAAAATACCGGCCAACGTATCCTGATGAGGTAATAACATTGCTGCGGGATGAGTGTAATCTATCAGCCAAATCGCTTACTGCAGATATTGGCGCAGGTACCGGCATTTTTACCGGCCTCCTGCTCAATAAAGACTATAAAGTATTAGCGGTTGAACCCAATGAAGCCATGCGCGAAGCCGCGATACAGCAGTATGGCTCCAACAAAGACTTCACTCCTGTAAACGGCACCGCCGAAGCAACTACTTTGGCAAGCAGCAGCATCGACCTTATTGTTTGCGCCCAAGCATTCCATTGGTTTAACGACGAAAAAACACGCGTAGAATTTAAAAGAATCCTGAAAGACAAGGGAAAAGCCGCCCTCATCTGGAATAATAGATTGCAGGATGCTGATGATTTTTCCGTAGCCTATGAAAATCTTTTAAAACACGATTCCATCGACTATAACAAAGTTAACCACCGCAACATAAGCGAAATTAATTTTAAGGCCTTCTTTAAAAATGGCGATTATCAATTCGTAAAATTCCCAAACCAACAAATATTTGATGAGGATGGCTTTTTAGGTCGTGCCTTTTCATCGTCCTACGTCCCCGCCGAAGGCAGCGAGGAAGGTAAAAAGTTCAGGGAAATATTGAAAGAAATGTTTGTACGATATAACCAAAACGGCAGCATCAGTTTTCATTATCAAACAGAGGTTTATTTGGGTGAGGTGTAAGTTTACTTTAAAAATAACAAGAAGGGGTGTCATCCTGAGGCACTCGAAGGATGAGCGCAGAGGCCTTTACGCGCGTCCTTCCCTTCGATAAACTCAGGGCAGGCTTGAGGCTACCCGTGACAAGTTATCATGCGTGTTTGAATAAATAAATTAAGGAATTACCCCATAGGGGTAAAAGGTCGGTAGAAAGAAAAGCCAAAAATAACAGCGTGCCATGGGTACGCTACCTGTACGCGGGCATGTAGCGTACCCATGGCACGCCAAACCATTTTGTATTGATGTTTTCTACCGGCCTTTTGCGCCGATGGCGCATCTTTTGTTATTTCACCTTCAGAATCCAGCGGATTTTATAACTCAGCATCACACCCTTTAAAACATCTAAAGAAGAAGTATTAAAATAGTGGATTGATTTTCAAAAACTTATTCATAGATTCAAGCCATCTAAGAAGGAGATTTTACTAATTTAATTATAATATCATGTCAACATTCGAGGGAATTGTAGTATATAAAATATTTCCAAATGGTTGTCTAAATGGAGTATACTCTAATGATCATCTCCAAACTAAAAACGAAATATTTAATGAAATAGCCAAAAAAATAGATAAAAACGAAAATAAAGACGAAGACGAAATCTTAGGGATATATGCTTGTAGTTATATGGATTCATCATCCTCGGATAAAGCATTTACATGTGATTTAGAAATAAAAAAAGGCAAAAAGGCTCAATATGATTTTACCTGGTATGAAAGTGGACAACCGAGTAAAATAAAATTTATCGGCATAGGATGGCGCACAAATAAAAATCAAATTGCTGTGTCATATAATGATTTATAGAAATTCGAATTGAGAAACTACCCTTAACTTCACAAGTTTAATTTTTAATAAATAAATCCTATCTTGCATCAGGAAATGGTGTCTTCCTTTTAAAAACCGCGATTGCTGATGGCGCCTGCATTAACCCTCAACAGGAATTTAAACCTGTTGTATATTTGTTTGCAGGTGAAAAATTTAAACAGCTTAATCCAAACCACACCATCCACGCCGGGAGTCTCCCTCTTGCCGTTTTTCATTTCAATAATTATCAACCCAAACATATTTCATCACAATGACTGAAAACAACCCAATTTCTTTCAAAGAGCATTTTGCCATTATTAAACACATGGTAAGGTGGACTATCATAATTTTGCCCATCGCGGTATCTATCGGCAGCATGGTGGCCTTTTTTCTGTGGCTGCTTAGTGCCGCAATTCATTACAGGTTTAGTCATCCCTGGTTATTGTTTTTGTTACCAGTGGCTGGGGCGCTTATTCATTTCATCTACCAATCCATAGGTAAATCATCCGAAAAAGGGAATAATCTTATTATGGACGAAATTCATGAACAAGGCGGCGGCGTACCGAAACGAATGGCACCTATTATATTGATTACCACAGTTATTACACATTTATTTGGCGGATCGGCCGGACGCGAAGGAACTGCCGTGCAAATTGGCGGCAGCATTGCCGCTATGTTTGGTAGCTGGTTTAAGCTAAAAGGGCATGATATGCGAATGATCCTCATCGCGGGCATTGCAGCTGGCTTTGGCGCCGTTTTTGGCACACCGGTTACCGGCGCTATCTTCGCAATGGAGGTGTTAGCTATTGGCAAAATACAATACGACGCCCTGCTACCGGCACTGATAGCGGCCATAATTGGCGATCTGGCGGTAAAAGCATGGCACATATCGCACGTACAATATCATATTGACATAGTGTCAACTACACCAAATTTTTTCTCTGGTTTTCTTCATTTTGATGCATTACTGCTCGGAAAAGTAATTATTGCTTCGGCAGCATTTGGCCTGGCCAGCTTTCTTTTTGCCGGGATGGTGCACGAAATTAAAAACGTATGTCTTAAACTGTTTAAACATAAATGGATGATCCCCGTTTTTGGCGGTCTAATAATTATCGGCCTAACCCTTTTAATCGGCAGGCCCGATTACCTGAGTTTAGGCGTTGATGCCGAACATCCCGGTGCGGTGACAATTCCCTCAGCATTTAATGCCGGTGGTGCCTATACCTGGAGCTGGCTCTGGAAAACTATTTATACCACCGTTACCCTTGGCACCGGATTTAAAGGCGGCGAGGTAACGCCGTTGTTCTATATTGGCGCCACGCTGGGCAACACCTTATCGGGCTTGTTAAATGCACCCGTTGGTTTGTTTGCAGCGTTAGGCTTTATTGCCGTTTTTGCTGGTGCCACCAATACACCATTGGCCTGTACTTTTATGGGGATAGAATTATTTGGTGGCGAACATGCACTGTTATTCGCAGTAGCTTGTTTTACCGCCTATTTTTTTAGCGGCAATTCCGGTATCTACAGCGCGCAGTACATTGCCATCCCTAAGATAGCTGACGAACAATACGCCGGCGAACAATCCATTGCCGAAGCCACAAAGCGACGGGGATATCTGCACCAAAAATTAAGAAAGTACAGATTGCCCGGGCGCAAAAAGAAATAAAATCCCAATGTCCCCGCAGGGTCTCTCGCAGAGGACCCTGCGCCGCGTTCAATCCTCAAAACCAGTAATCCCTGTAATCTGTAATATCTACAACTGTATTCAGCCTCTCCAACTCATAAAATGCTGCGCTACTATGCGTGTATTCAGTAAATTCATCACAAAGGCTCCACTTTCCTCTAACTGGATTATAATGAATATAATCCAGTTTCTGATATAGGAAATCCAGCGTGTATACTGACTTCGCATCAAACGATGGTTGAAATGCCTTATGAAGTTGTCCCTTTGCCTTTTCTTTTTCGGTACAAGCCGAGGCAAGAATATTTAACACGTCATGTTCGTTTTGATTTCTAAGTCGTTCTATTATTTCATAAGCCACAAAGCGTTTTGCGTTAGCTATAATAGTGTTTAAATTAACCTTATCATTCTCTAAATACAGCAACAGATGTACATGATTAGGCATTATCACATACGCCAATGTTTTTATTTGATACTTATGATCTGCAAGTTTTAGCCAGTTATAAATCAGGTCGTATGAATTTGTGATTTCAAATAGAGAAATCCAATTATAACAGGTAAAGGTGATGAACCAAGTATTATCCGTTATTTGATGTTGCTTGCGGATGGCCATTGAGTAAATATAGGTATTTTACTTTATGACGGATATGGGGTGCGCAGGGTCCTCTACGAGAGACCCTGCGGGGACGGAAGCGGCAATTCCGGTATTTACAGTGTGCAATATATTGCTGTCCCTAAAATAGCTGACCAGGAATACGCCGACGAACAATCCATTGCCGAAGCAACGAAACGACGGGGATATCTGCACCAAAAATTAAGAAAATACAGATTGCCCGGGCGGAAAAAGAAATAATAAATATTCCTACTTCCAAAACCCTTGCGTTTTTATCTGTGCCGAAGTATATCCCTGCAGCCGTAATAATTTACGGAGCTGGATAACCATGGTTTGATTACCTGTGATATAAAACACCGTGTTATCAAGCGCGTATTGCTGCTCAATTATCCATTGAATTAATGTATGATGCCCGTAAACATCATCGCCTGCCAGCGGAACCAATGGCGACCGGAAATATTCGCCGAATAAACTCCGGTGATTTTCATTTGCCATGAGTACCGCACCCGAAAAACGGGCCACAGGGAGCGCCATTTGCTGCAAGGCCAGCAGATGCCCTATGCTGCTCTCATCTCCTAAACCTATTACTGCCGATGTACCCATTGGTGATTGATGGGTTGATTTTATTTTAAAATAACTTATCGTGTTACCGTTTTGCAACCTCCGCGCCCAGTTGCTGCCGGGGCCATTATGTGCCGCATCAACAAATAGCGTGCAGGTGCTGGTTTCGGCATCCCAGCAGGATGGGGTGTAATCGCGGTAGGTAAATTCTGCAACTTTAATTTTAATATAGGGTACTTCTGTCCATAGTTCCATTGCGGCGAAGGGCAGGTGAAGGTCAATTTCAATTAAGGTTGAAGGCTCCCACACCCTCACCTCCAACACCCTGCCGGTTTGCAGGTATTGGGGCTCAAACAGCTTTCCGGCTGTTCTTTTTATTTTATCAAAGGTGGATGTTTCCATGTATCAATATTTTAACAATACAAAGAAACGTTCCAGCCAAGCCTAAAAAAATGGCAGCTTCGGGGTAATGATTGGACTATTTGCGGTAATATTGGCGAAAAGCCAAAGGAGTAGTATCAGTTGATTTTTTAAACAAACGCGAAAAATAAGTATGGTCTTCATAACCCAGCGAGTGGGCAATTTCCTTAACGTTAAGCTCGCTATAGTATAATAAACGTTTAGCCTCCAACATTACTTCCTGCATTATCCAGTAACTCACCGGGAAGCCGGTTACCTTTTTTAATGCTTCGTTGAGGTATGATTCTGAAACGTGCAGCAGGGACGCGTAAGCCGACGGACTTTTAACCGCGCGGACATTTGCAGCCAAAAGCTTTTTAAATTGCTGCACCAATTGATTCGGTCGTGATATACGTTGTTGAATATTACATTCCTGACTATAACAACCCGCTGCTATGCCTATAAACGATTGCAATAGCGAATGTAAAACCGGAGCGTAAAAAGCATGCTGATCTTCCTCGTGGTATTTTTCCCCGATCAGGCATAGCAATGTGCGGCATTGCTCCAACTGTTTTCCGGATAATAAAAAGGGTTGCTGCAATAACAACTTGTCCTCAAAAACTTCCTGGTAATCGGGAGCCACTAGCAGCGTATCTATTGCCAAAAACCACCCTTTTGCTGCTTCGTTGCGGATGCGATGATGCACCTGCCCGGGCAAAATATAATAAATGGTTGGTGCACCCATAGGCAGCTCATGAAAATCAATCATCAAAGAAGCTGATCCTTCTTCTAGTACAAAAAAAAGGTAATGATCATCACGGTGGGCGCCAAGTGTCTCAATTTCCTTATCGGGAACTTCACCCGGAAAGAACTGTTTTATCTGAAGCCCTGAATTTTCCCTGTCCCGCAGGCGGTGTACCGGAATATCTTTCATAACTCAGGATTTGGAAACTCGTTTTTTAAAGAAATTTAAATAAACCGAAAGTAAGGCAGCTGTAAAAAAACAAGCTGCCGTTAGGGTATCTATTAATGATGAGTCTACCGGTCTGCCTGCAATCAGGTCGGCATAATATTTAATAAAGGAATTGGGCAAATTATGTTCGCCCAGCTTTTCCCTGATCTGCCAGTCCCAATCGGTTATGGGGCAATAGCCAATACCAAACCATAAGCCTAAAATAAACCAGCAGCTTGCGGTTGCCACTACTACTATAAAGTGCAGCTTGCGAGTAGACTTCCAGATCCAACCCAACAGGTTAAACCCGATGATCACAAAATGCAACAGTGTTAATAATAGATCAAGTACCCGAAGTTCCATAGATATACCCCCCCGCGCGTCATTGCTTAGTCGGTCGTGTTATACTTATAATAAATTAAGATGGGTGTCATGGTGAGCTCCGTCGAACCACGCGGGCAAAGGCCTCTGCGCTCGTCCTTCGACAGGCTCAGGATGACACCCTTTTTTCATTTTTTGGTTATCTAAAACAAACCCAACTGCCCATCATCGTCTATATCAACATCATCAGGGTTAGTAATTTCAAAATCTATATTCTTATTGTGTTCAACCACCGAATCATCTTCCTGGGGTTTCACCGATTTGTCTGTCGATGTCTTTTTTACTGGTTGATCAATTTCTTCCTCTGATTCTTCGATAGTCTCTACTAAATCATCAGAAGCGTCATCATCTTCGCTAATCTCTTCTTCGGGCGCTTCTATTTCAGCCAGTAGCTCAACACTTTTTACCGGTTGCTGCGAAAGCCGGTTACCCATTGCTTTCATCCCCTTAACATCAATCACGGCCGAAAGATCAACCTCAATCGTTTCGGGCGTTTGTTCTTTGCCTTTTAGCTGCACCACTTTTAAAATAGCCTGTGCCGCGCCCGATATCAGCACCAGCTTTGAGCCACTTTCTTCGCTGATAATGATGGTTTGTTTGCCGATAGCAGCGCTCTCGAACACGAAACGTTTCACCATATAGTTTTTTGATTTGCCGTCAATATGCACCACGGAAAATACTTTTTCGGGATTGTATTTTTCAATCACCGTCATTTTATCATCAAAGTGATTGTTCAAATCAAAGCTTGTTAACTCATAAATACCGCTGCTTAAAACAGTGAGGATCTTATCATCGCCGTCAAATTCGCCCAGGTATTTGCCACGCCCATCGGCATTTAATCTTTTTAAAGTATCATCGTACCAGATCTTCCGACCGGAAAGGGTTGATTTACCCTTACTTTTCAGCATGATCTTTTTAACCGGGTATTTGGTTATGATGTTACCTATGGAAGCACGGCCCTTAATAGCCAGTTCGGCAAAATCCTCATCAAACTGCAATTTCTTGAGCTTGCTATGCGGTTTCAGCTGCACGTTAACAACTTCGGCCTCCCCATTGGGGTTAGCTGTAAAGTACAGCACCCTGGTGCCTTTGCTGCCTTTAGTAAGGTCATATTCCTTGTCGCGCGTAACGCCCACAACCGAAAAACGTTTAATAAAGGCTACGCCGGTTTGCCCATCTTTATAAATCATGTTATAAACCGTGCGCTCGTCGTTCTTTTTAAACACAGCCACGTGGATAATCTCTTTACCAACAAAAACTTTATCCTGCACCTTGGTAATCATGCAGCGGCCATCTTCCCTAAATACGATGATCTCGTCAATGTCCGAGCAATCGCCAACAAATTCGTCTTTCTTTAAGCCGGTACCTATAAAGCCATCCGTTCTGTTAACGTATAATTTCACGTTAGCTAATGCAACTTGTGCGGCTTCAACCCTATCAAACGTACGCAACTCGGTTTTACGACCACGATCCTTGCCGTATTTTTCTTTTAGTTTAAGAAACCAGGCAATGGTATAATCAGTTAAATGTTTAAGGTGATGTTTTACTTCTTTTATCTCGTTTTCTAACCCTTTGATCTGCTCATCCGTTTTCTTTACATCAAAACGGGTGATGCTGCTCATCGGCTTATCAATCAGTCTTTTATAGTCCTCAGCAACAATTTCGCGGTAAAACTGCGAAAAGAAAGGCTCAAACAAACGATTCAACACCACCAGCACCATCTCAAAATTATTTGAAGTTTCGTAATCCGGATGCTTGTACATACCTTCCTGAATAAAGATCTTCAGCAACGAATTGAAAAAGATCTTTTCCATCAGTTCCTTCAGCTTAATATCCAGCTCCATTTTTAACAGGCGGCGGGTGTTATGCGTACTTTCGGTAAGCATATCATTCACGCTCATAAAGCGCGGCTTATCACTCTGTATTACGCAGGTATTGGGCGATATGGAAACCTCACAATCAGTAAAAGCATACAGGGCATCAATGGTTACGTCAGGCGATATGCCCGGTGCCAGATGCACAATAATCTCTACTGTGGCTGCGGTGTTATCTTCGATCTTTTTTATCTTGATCTTTCCCTTTTCGTTGGCCGATACAATGCTTTCCATCAGGCCGCCGGTGGTGGTTGTAAACGGAATTTCTGTAATAGCCAGCGTCTTTTTATCGCGCTCCACAATTTTTGCACGCACGCGTATCTTGCCACCGCGTTGTCCTTCGTTATAAGCCGAAGCATCCGCCATGCCCCCGGTGGGGAAATCGGGCAGCAGGTTGGGGCGGGTACCTTTCAATACTTCTATTGATGCATCAATCAGCTCAATAAAGTTGTGCGGCATAATTTTGGTAGCCAAACCAACCGCTATACCATCAGCACCCTGCGCTAAAAGCAATGGAAACTTAACAGGCAGTGTTATCGGCTCACGATTACGGCCATCATAGCTGGCCTGCCAATCGGTAGTATCAGGGTTAAAAACAACTTCGAGCGCAAACTTTGAGAGCCGGGCCTCAATATAACGCGGCGCAGCAGCCGAGTCGCCTGTAACCGGATCACCCCAGTTTCCCTGGCATTCTATCAGCAAGTTTTTTTGTCCTATTTGTACCATGGCATCACCAATGGAGGCATCACCATGTGGGTGATACTTCATGGTGTTACCAATAACGTTGGCGGCTTTATTAAAACGCCCGTCGTCCATCTCCTTTAGTGAGTGGAGGATACGGCGCTGAACAGGTTTTAAACCATCATTTAAATGCGGAACAGCACGATCCAGAATTACATAAGATGCATAATCCAAAAACCAGTTTTCGTACAGCCCGTCGAGCGAGGTTACGTTGTGTAATTTATTGTCGTCGTTATTTTCAGGAATATTAGCACTCAGATCTTCGCTCATTCTTTATAAAAAATTATGGATGGGTAAAGATAAAGCATAATGTGCAGATGTGCCGATTTCAGATATGCACAATTTTTGAACACCTTATACAATTTCAACATCAATGTATAATGCGCCGCTCATTTGCACATCCGCACATCCAAAATCCGCACATCAACCCACCTTCTTCATCTCTCTCAACATCTGCCCATAGTTCCATTTCCGCAGCGTGGCATTTATGGTATTTACAATGCGTTTTGCCCTTGTTTCGGCGGTTTTTGCCCCTTCAATCCATTTTATAAAATAATCGCGGTGCGATTTGGGCAGGCTGTTGAAAAACGCCAACGCGTCTGGTTCAAACTCAAAACATTCCTGCAAATCGTCAGGTACTTCAACTTTATAGTCTGTATCTTCTTCAATCTTTACCTGCACCATAGCCCCGGCATTTTTGTGAATTCCTTTTCTCACCTCAGCTTTTAGCGCCATAATAAAATTACCTTCGCCCATAGGCATAAGGGCCATTCCTTTTACGGCCAACCCATCCAACATCCCCCTAACTCTGAATGATTTTTTATTCCCAGGCTTTAGCTCCTGCGCCAGGTGAGCCGGAATCTCAATATAACTCCATCCGGTTTTTTCGCCCTGTTCAGCAAATTGCAAAATAATGGTATTAAACTCAATCATAATGATGCTATCCTTTGGTTTCGTTAAAAAAGTATCAATAATTAACGCTTGAGGTTAAAATTTTGTTAAATTTTAATTATGTAACAAAAATACTGTAACTAATTACATAGTGCTACTGTCTTATGGTAAATAACCTAAAAATTAATATTAATAATAAAACCATGAAAACACTAAAATCATTATTGGCCGGCATCATCTTACTCTTTATTTGTGTAGCAGCCAATGCAAGCGTTAAACCTGTTGCAGGCAGTTTATCTAAAGACGATGTAATAAAAATATATATCGATGCAATTGCACACGGGCAGACCGAAAACTTAGGAGCTGCATTGGATAATTACTTGCAATACGAAACCAAAAGAGGCGATGACGTAACTACATTCACCAAAGAACAGTTGATTGATTATTTAAAAAACAATGGTGCACCAAGCGAATCTGTAACTACCAATACCCTTGTTTTTTCAGATGACGAAAAATCATCAGTAGTAAAAGTTGAATTTAAATATAACGATTTTGTACGCACCGATTTAATTACGCTTAGCAAATCCAAAGGCTGGAAAATCACTAAAATTGAAAGTTCATTTAAGTAGGTGTTAGCGGTTAGAGGCTGGGGGTTAGAGATTAGTTTGAAGAATTGAAACTGATCTAACCTCTGGCCTTTGGCCAACTAACCCCTGATCTCCAATCTCTAATCTCTAATAAAATCACTTCACATACGGCTCCAGCACCTGCTGCCATCTGTCATATCCCTTACTGTTCAGGTGCAGATAATCAGCCTCAAATAAAGAAGAATCGGGTTTAGTTGAGTTATCTTTTAATATTACGGTACTTACATCAATAAAAGTACTGTTGGGCTTATTGGCCAGATAATTTTTTATTAATTCATTTGCCTTATCTACTTCCCCAAAAAACTGGGCCCTGCTTGGACTTGGCTTTATCGACATAAAATAGACTGTTGCATCAGGCAGCTGTTTGTTTATCATTTCCCACAGCTTTTCAAATTCTTTAAAAACATATTTGCCGCTTTTACCGCCTGCTATGTCATTTTCACCAGCGTAGATAAAAATTTTGCGGGGCTGGTAAGGAAACAGAATATATGGTGTATAGTAATCAACTATTTGCCATAATTCGCAGCCACCCACGCCACGCCTTATAATGGGTGCACCGGCAAAGCGTCGTTCCAGATCGGTCCACTTGCGAATAGACGAACTACCAATAAATAAAATGCCGTTTTTAGGTGGAAATTTAATGCTGTCCTGGTGCTTAAATGCCGCAATCTCATTGGCAAATGGAAAGTTTTGCTGTGCAATTACTTTATTGCCGATACCGGCCACAATAAAAAAAACGAATACAAATTTCAGCTTCATGATATCAACCTGTTTTCAAAAAATAAGAATGGTAAAAAACTTTCAACCCCATTCATCACCCAGGCGGGGCCGTTATTACAGAATAATATAATTTCGATAGGTTTGTTTTGTTTTTTCTCATATTCTGCCAAAACCTGCAGGCACGAGCCACAGCATGTAATGGGCTGCAGAATTTCAAACTCATCCGAACTGGCAGTTACGGCCATGGATATAATAGGATCATCCGGGTGATTGGCTCCCCAGCTAAACAGCGCCACACGTTCGGCACATAAGCCCGATGGATAGGCCACGTTTTCCTGGTTGCTGCCGTAAATAATTTTTCCGCTTTGTAAGCGCAAGGCAGCGCCCACTCTGAATTTTGAATATGGTGAATGTGAATTTTTTAGTGCCTTAACAGCTTCAAGGCAAAGGTCGTGGTCGGGTTTATTTAGTTCTTTTAAAGTATCGTATTCTTTAAAGGCTATTTTTATTTCGTGTTCAGTCATCAGTATCGCCCCTTTGTTAAAATAAGGGGGGATACAAGGTAATGATATTTTTTTTCTGAATTATGATTTTTGGGATTATTTGCTAATCATGATGTTTTATGCCATCTGATATTACCTCACCGTTCAATTTCATTCAGTTATAGCTCCTATATTCTATTATTTTTGCAGGCGAATTAAAATCAATGAAAGATAAAAAAAGATTTGAAATCCCGGCAGTGCCCGCAGTACTGCTCTCGATTTTCAGTGTTCAGGGTGGCGCTGCCATTGCAAAAGGGATATTTCCGATTCTGGGAGCGACATCTACGTCTGCGCTAAGAATTATTTTGTCAGCGCTGATCCTGCTTCTGTTTAACCGGCCAAGCGTGCGAAACCTCACCAAAGCGCAATGGAAAGCAGTTGCTTTATATGGTTTGGCCCTGGGTGCAATGAATGTTGTTTTTTATATGGCCATAGCTCGTATACCGCTTGCTTTGGGTGTTGCACTCGAGTTTATCGGGCCTTTGGCGTTGGCTTTGGCCGGCTCTAAACGTATGATAGATTTTTTATGGGTTATTCTTGCAGCAGCCGGGATCGCACTTATCGCACCGTGGAACCACAACGGCTTAAATATTACCGGCGTACTATTAGCTTTGCTTGCAGGCGCATTTTGGGCGGCTTATATCATTCTGGGCGGACGCATCTCTAAAATAATGGATGGAAGCAAGGCTGTTACCATCGGTATGATCTTCGCCTCAATAGTTGTATTGCCGGTGGCGATTGGTAATGGATTAATAACCCATTTAAAGCCCTGGATGTTATTATCGGGCTTTGCGTTGGCTCTGCTTTCCAGCGCCATACCTTTTACTTTGGAGATGAATGCCCTAAGAAAAATTCCGGCAAAAACTTTTAGTATTTTAATGAGCCTGGAACCAGCCGTCGCTGCTGTGTCGGGCTTGGTTTTCCTGCATGAATACTTGTCATTTTACGAATGGGTAGCCATTGCATTAATTATTATCGCGAGCGGCGGTGCTACACTAACCGCCCGGAAAGCCGCTCCTGTAGCACCGGAGTCCTGATAATTTGCAGTTATAAGTGTAAGGGCTTATTGCTATTGCATACCGTGCATTGGTAAACTCATCATGCATTCCGCCATTTGGGAGATCGGTACCCCCACAGAATAAGCAAATTATTTGGTCTACATTCAAGTGAGGTGTTGATACGCATTATGTCTTTTTACATCAAAATCAAAAAGTATTTGTTTTATAAAAATGACAACTGTAAATTTACAGTTTACAATTATAATGATACAAAGCTTTAAGCATAAAGGACTTCGATTATTATGGGAACAAAATGATAGCAGTAAGTTACCGGCGGAATTAGTTAGTCGTATTGAAAGAATGTTAGAAGTTATCGATTCAGCACAACAAGTACCTGATGACTTTGGAATATTTCAAAATTGGAATATTCATAAACTTTCAGGCGATTTGAAAGATTATTGGAGTATCAAGGTTAATAAAAACTATCGGATAATATTTCGTTTTGAAGGGCAACACGCTTACGACCTCGACTACATTGATTATCATTAATTACAAATTATTATGAAAAGGCAAATGAGACACATACATCCCGGTGAAATTTTAAGGGAAGAAGTTATTTTCGCAAATGAGTTAACCGTAACCGAGGCTGCAAAAATGTTGGGGATTTCACGCCAAAGCCTTACCAAAATCATCCATGAAAAATCGGATATTACTCCCGAAATGTCATTCAGGATTGCAAAAGTATTTGGGGGTACCGCAGATATATGGGCTAATCTGCAAACTAAATTCAACTTGCATTTGGCTGAGGAAAAAACAAAAGAACTTAATTTAAGGCCTTATGATTATAAGCATTCGGCTTAGGTAAAGATATAATAGATTGTTATTTCGATTCTTTATGGAACTCCATATTTATTTTAAATTGTATAGAATCCCCTTTATATAATGGAGATAATACAAAATATAGTAATAAGATCAAAAATATTATTAGTGCTATTTTAGTTAAAAAAGCTGCGTTTTTAGGATTAGAATTGAAATTTATTTGGAGTTTCATGATAGACTGATTAAGATTAATAACTTAAGTTGAAACTTGATGTCCATTACACCAAGAATAAGTCGTTAATCCAATCAGTCCCGTTGATTGGAGAAATTCTACGAATTCATTTATCCGCACACAAATATATCAATAAATATTAAACAAACAAACAAATCTTACACCGCCACTGGCAATTCCACACCATCCGTATCCTCGGCTATCAAAGGATTTACACTTTCGTCGTCCTTTTCAACCCTTAGGTTATTTATAATATGCAGCTGACGGGTAGGCGTATTTTTACCCATAAAATATTCAAGCAGGCCTTTAATGTTGGCGTCCTTAAGGATCACCGGGTCAAGGCGAATGTCTTTGCCAATAAACAAACCAAACTCATCAGGCGAAATTTCGCCCAAACCTTTAAATCGGGTGATCTCTGGTTTTACCCCCAGTTTGGCAATTGCGTTTCGGCGTTCTTCATCGCTATAGCAATAAATGGTTTCTTTTTTATTACGCACCCTAAACAATGGTGTTTGCAGGATAAACACGTGGCCTGCCTTTACCAGATCGGGAAAAAACTGCAGGAAGAAGGTCATAAGCAACAGCCTGATGTGCATGCCGTCAACGTCGGCATCTGTAGCAATAACAATATTGTTGTAGCGCAAGGCGTCAAGGCCATCTTCAATATTGAGCGCGTGTTGCAGCAGGTTAAACTCCTCGTTCTCATAAACCACCTTTTTGGTTAGCCCGTAACAGTTAAGGGGTTTACCCTTCAAACTAAAAACGGCTTGTGTCATCACATCGCGCGATTTGGTGATTGACCCACTCGCCGAGTCACCTTCCGTAATAAACAAGGTGGTGTCCTGGTGGCGTTCGTGCGTTTCGTCAAAATGCACTTTGCAATCACGCAGCTTGCGGTTATGCAACGATGCCTTTTTAGCACGCTCATTCGCCAGCTTTTTAATGCCAGCAATATCCTTGCGCTCGCGCTCTGATTGCAGTATGCGTTTTAATAAAGCATCAGCAGCGGCCGTATTTTTATGCAGGTAGTTATCTAATTGATTTTTAACAAAATCATTAATAAAACCACGAACCGAAGGCCCCTCCGGACCAACATTTTGCGAACCCAGTTTTGTTTTTGTTTGCGATTCAAACACCGGCTCCTGCACCTTTATAGCAATGGCGGCAACTATTGATGCACGCACATCAGAAGCATCAAACTCCTTTTTATAAAACTCGCGGATGGTTTTCACCACAGCCTCGCGAAACGCTGCCTGGTGCGTACCGCCCTGTGTAGTATTTTGCCCGTTAACAAAGGAGTAATATTCTTCGCCATATTGTTGCCCATGGGTCATGGCTACTTCAATATCTTCGCCTTTTAAGTGGATAATAGGATAGCGGATAGTTTCGGCATCGGTATTACGCGTAAGCAGGTCGTACAGGCCGCGTTCCGAAAAATATTTTTGTCCGTTAAAGTTCAGCGTAAGACCCGAATTTAGGAACACATAATTCCAGATCATGCTCTCCACAAACTCCGGAATGAAACGGTAATGCCTGAAAATGGTATCATCAGGCAAAAAGTTAATTGCCGTTCCATTACGTTGCGTAGTTTCCTTTTCAGGGTCTTCTCTTATCAACTCGCCTTTGGCAAATTCAGCAACCTTGGTACGGCCGTCGCGGTATGATTGTACAATGAAAGAGTTTGAAAGCGCGTTAACCGCTTTGGTACCCACCCCATTTAAACCTACCGATTTTTGAAAAGCCTTACTATCGTATTTACCACCTGTATTTATTTTTGAAACGCAATCAATCACTTTACCCAATGGTATGCCACGGCCATAATCACGAACTGTTACTTTATGATCGCTCATGCTAACCTCAATGGTTTTACCGGCACCCATCACAAACTCATCAATAGAGTTATCAATGATCTCTTTCAGTAAAACGTATACCCCATCGTCATAAGCCGAGCCATCGCCCAGCTTGCCGATATACATCCCCGGGCGTAAACGGATATGCTCTTTCCAATCTAACGACCGGATACTGTCATCACTATATTCTACAGGTTCTGCCATTTAAATTTTTGATGTTTTAATTAAAAGGATGTGATTGCCCCTTTAACCGCAAAAATAATATTTACACAATGAAATCATCGCGCTAAAGTCCTAACTTATTAACAAAGTATCAGGATTTGAACTTGAGGCAGTGCGCGGCTTTATCAATATTCTTAAAAAACTCGGGACCTTTCTCGTTTGTAAAACAAACGGCCAATATGGTTCCAGTGTGGTTTTTTTGGAGGGTTATCAGCAATGCATATTTATAATGCTTGGTGCGGGCAAGGTCGAGCAGGGTTAAAAGGTATGATTTACCCGCATCGGCATGATAACGGACAAGTACATTTGTGGGGATGGTACGTATAAAATAATTTTTATCGCCGGTAAATGCTATGGCCTGTGCGGCGCCTAAATCATTATAAAGCGAATCGGGATTTGCCAACTGACCCGATTGAGTATTTTGTGCATTTATATAACTGGCCCAGTTTTCTTTTTCGGATTTTATTTGAAACCATATTTCAAACTCTTTGCCCGGAAGTTCTAATCCGTAATCAAAAGAAGAGTATTCGTCATTAGGCGCATTTATTTCCCTGAATCCGGATGGATAGATAAAAGTAACATTTGCATCAGCTGCCAGATGCAGAAACTCTTTTAGTTGATTACTTGCCGGCTTGTGTTTTATGGGCTTGGTGGTGGCTTTTACCTGCGCAACTATCGGCACAGCGGCAAAAACAAATACTGCCGCAATTAGCATCAACCTAAAACACTTCCAAATAATCACCATACTTTGCACAAACAATAGTGTAACCAATAGTTAACAAGGGTTGTTAACACAAAATTAAAATATAAATTTAAAAAATAAACGATTAGATGAATAATAAATAAATATTAAACCAAAACTTAACCGCTATTAGCTTTTTCATAATTATTATAAGCCAGAGTAAATATCCGCTTTAAAAAACTCAAATACGTCATTATTTAGTTAAATACCAAACACTGATTGATATACCTGCCTCAATTTTATTATTTTAGCACTTTTTAATTTAAGGCTCCGTTGATTAAACATGAATATAGTTACCTTTCGATACATACTGCGAAATTTCATCCCATTATTTCTTTTTATTTTATTGTTTGCGGGCAGGTGTAACCGTGGCTTAAGGGCTATAGAGGCCGAAAAGGCTCAAAAGCTGGCCGAGGCTACCAAAACCAAAAACCTGATAAATACAGTAAAGGGAATTAGCTATACCGAAGTAAGGCGTAAATTTGATAATGGGCTTTCTTTTAGTCCGGTAGGTTATCAATTGGTGCCCGAGTGGAAGATCTCGTTCCCATCAAACGATTCGATAAACATTTACAGTCCTAAAAAAGGTCACTTTTTAAATGCGCCGGTAGTATTTGATCACGATTCTATTTTCAGCATGGCCTGGGCGTGGCTAAAATTAAAATATATTAATAAGGATAGTATGCAGTTTATGGTACTGCATGTGCATGACAATATTATACAAGACGAAAAAACGCACGTTTTTATGACCTTTTATGCTAATGATTATATTAAAAACGTGCTGCACACCGATACCACCCTGCTTTGGACCCCTACACGTAAAGACTCACTTTACATTAAAGCTAAAACAGCGATAGCCAACCGAATTGCAGACAGTGCTTTTGCAGGTACCCAGCCTGCCGAGCTTACCTCAAAAAGCAAACTGGTTACTGTTAAGAAAGAGGCCGTTCCCGATGACATTGATGGTGGAAATTCTTATGATGCCTATCTTTCGCCTACTTATCATATAACTATCCGTAAGGCTTATGATGATTTTGATTATGTCTATACCGCATTTGTGGACGAAAAAGGCACTATCATTTTCAGAAAATCGGGGCAGGTTATGTATCCGGAGTTCAAAGAATCAACCATAGCAGCCATGAAGGGAATAACTGATGGCTATCTGAAGCTTTACCTTAACGTAAAACCTGGCAAAACACTGGGCATTCCGCACACCAGCATTATCTTTTTAGATGTTGCAGGTACTAAAAAATAGGGTATAGCAGGGAGTATTGTTTACGAAACCCGGAGAGGGTCTAAAAATAAAAAGTGTTATCATAAACATACTGAGTAATCAAGTATATCCATTTCATTTTCAAACATTTTCCACAATATTTCGTTAAACATTGCCGGATCGTATTGCAACGTAGGTAGTAGGTAGGTTATTTCTATATTTGCCCATTCTCTAGCTGCTTAAAAACATTCAACCGCACCAATTATTGGCATGGGAAAAATTACCGACAAATACCATCAACCTGTTAAACCTGATACAAAGCACCTCGACCCGCTTTTTGATATAAAAGATATTCCGAAAAGGGCTTATCAGCTAGGCCTTATCATACTGTTTACTGGCGTAATTCTGGCTTTTTATTCGGCACTCATCGGCATGTATGTGTCCTCTTTCCTTATCTCGTGTTTCTGCTTTTCTATTTTAATGTTCATGCTGTTAAAATATAACGAGGCGATAAACGATCTTACTGTTTCTATTATTTCAATGGTATGCGCATTGCTCATTTTTTCGGCCTGCCTGGAAAGTCTGCAATCCGACCAGTATTTGTATTTTTTCCCCTTATTAATTGTTGTGCCCCTGCTTATTGATCTTAAACAGGTACAATACCGCAAAGCGTTCAAGCTTATTTCCATTATCATATCTTCCTTTATCGTTTGTATTATTATTGGCAAATACATACATCCGCTCGAAGATTTTACGCCTACCCAAGTAGGTAAACTGGCATTAATGAACCGTGCGGCAGCCCTCTTTTTAACTATTCTTTTTGCCGCATTGTATACTTATTTCGAAAAAAAATACATCGACGAACTGGCCGAGCAAACCAATAACGTTATTAACGCCAAAACACAATTTCTGGCTACCATGGGGCACGAGCTCCGCACCCCGCTTAATGGCATTATAGGTATAGTTAACCTGCTTAAAGATGAGCCCGATGCAACCAAAAAAGAAGAGTACATTCAGATATTGCAGTACTGTTCAGATCACATGCTGCAGCAGGTAAACGACATCCTTGATTT
>OLKV01000220.1_pt1 | contig 20763 bp, 16 predicted proteins | sample 1604391 | NCBI WGS metagenome assembly OLKV01 (sample SAMEA104055711, study PRJEB20765) | soil metagenome | isolation source: soil | reverse complement strand
CAAAACGTATTTAGAGCGTGATAAAAAAAGACATTTAACGGGTAAAACGTATTTAGAGCGTGATAAAAACAGGATCAGTTTTTACTTAGTTTATTGTTTATCAGTAAATTAAGAAATTCTGCTAACGGTATTGTGTATTTTGAATGGATTGCCCGGTGATTTTTTAATGCCGGATAGAAATGCGAATTACCTAAACAGCCAGCGCGTAATACAAATATACGAAATTTGATACGTTGAAAAAAGGATACGATTTTCGAAACCATTAAAACTATATCAGGCAATAACCATTTGTATGGTATGGAATTAAGCACTCAAATAATATGGCTATTTATGCTGGCTATCCCCATTGCCTGCATAGCCTGGACAGTTACCCACGAGGAAGTTTTTAAAGAACCACGCGAATATTGCCTCAAACGCTGCCATAACGGTAAAAGCATTGCCGAACGTAAATTCTTTTACCTGTTTACCTGCGAGTACTGCTTTAGCCATTATGTTACCGCAGCCATGCTCATAATTACCCAATACAAATTATTATTTGCCGATTGGCGCGGCTACCTTATAGCAGGCTTTGCACTGGTTTTTATAGCAAACGTGTATATGAGTTTATTTGCCCTCATTCGTATCGACCTTAAAAAAGTGAGGATTGAAACGGAGATAGAAGAAGGTAAAAGGGGATAAGAAAAACACGTAACTCACTCTACCAACTGTTCAAATAACTTATTAAGCGTTTCAAGTGCATCATCACAAAAGCCGGGATGTACTTTTGATGTTTGTACAACCGTGCTGCGTGTTGCGGTAAGCCAGCGAAAGCGCGAGGCAGCATCGAGCTTGCCAATAGGGCCGGCGGCTTTATCACCTAAGCAAATCCGTTCGAGTGCGCAAACATGTTCCTTTAACTCGGTTATATCCAGTGCGGCGCAAAAAGCCTGTAGCCTGGTTTCATTTACCAGGTATCGGGCTTGTAAAAACTTTTGTTTAGCACAGTAAACAATTACCCCGATGTTCAGAAATTCTTCGCGCTCAACCCTCGGCACCACGCGGATAACTGCGTATTCAAATAAGTGTTTCTGCTGCATTTTGGGCTTCTTTTACAAAAATATCCGAATGGGCTATCCGGGTCAATAAAAATTTAATATAGGCCTGCCTGTATTCAGCGGGCGAGTTAAATGTGGGTTCGCCGGTGAGCCATTCATCCGGAATTAAACCTACAATTGCGCGTATTAATGTTTCATTTAACAGCGAGCGGCATTCCTCGTCGGCGGCATCAAGTTCGGTAGCGCGTGGCAATAGCACATGATCTTTTATCTGCAAAAACGGTTTTACTGCCTGTTGCTCCCAGTTATGCCACGAGTGGTGAAAGTACAATGCTGCGCCGTGATCTATCAGCCATAGCTCTTTATGCCAGGTAAGCATGTTGGTGTTGCGCGGGGTACGGTCAACATTGTTAAGCAAACAATCCAGCCAAACTATTTTCGATGCCAGCCTGGCCTCCACAATAGTAATAGTAGGATCAAAAGTAATTGCTCCCGAAAGATAATGCAGCGCCAGGTTAAGGCCGGTACTTGCTTTTAGCAGGTCCTGTATTTCTTCGTCGGGTTCGGTACGGCCGAAGGCTTCATCAAGGTTGGCAAACACAATTTCGGGTATTTTCAGGCCTAATGCCCGGGCAATTTCGCCGCCAATAAGTTCGGCAATCAGCGCTTTTGCCCCCTGGCCAGCGCCTCTAAATTTAAGTACGTACAAAAAGCCATCGTCGGCCTCGGCAATAGCAGGCAGCGATCCGCCCTCGCGCAGCGGCGTAACATACCTGGTTACATTAACGGTTCTGGGTTCAGATAGGGTAATATTCATAAAAAAGTGGATTTCAAATATCCGTTTATTATCGTAAATTTACAGCAATAAAATAATTCAATGGCTTTTATAGTTACTTAAGCTGTTGATATTGTTTTAACTAAACCTTTTTTTACAGTAAAATTAACTTGCCTTGCTTTTTAAGTATTTTAATTATAGCAACAGTTGTTATTACTATTTCGTTAAAGAGGTGTTATTTTAAAAACTAATTATTGCTATTATTAGCAGTTTAACAAAGGGTAATTATAAGTTTCTACAGTATCTGTTAATGAGGGTAATATTCGGGGTCATTTTTTTAGCGCTATTTACTTGTTTATATAATAATTCTTATGCTCAGGGTGCGGGTTCGTTAATTTGGGGTAAGGTACTCACCGATACCCGCCAGCCAGCCCAGTCAACCACCATAGTTTTATTAAAATATTCCGACTCATCTATTGTTAGCTCCACCATAATCGAAAAAAATGGGCAGTATAAATTTATCGGCGTTTTGCCAGGCAAATATTTATTACTGATTACAAAAAAAGGCTACAATAAAATTTACGAGGGGCCCTATAGTGTTGTTGAAGGGAAAAATCTGACGCTTGATGATATTATTTTAAACTCCTTAATACAGCAGCTACAGGAAGTATCAATAGTAAGCAACAAGCCTCCGGTGGAGGTGAGGCCCGGCAAAATCACTTTAAATATTCAAAATAATATTAACACAGCGGGCAACTCTGCGTTGGATATATTGCGTCAATCTCCAGGTGTGCGTGTTGATATGAACAATGTTATAAGCATCATAGGCAGGCAGGCCGCTTTAATAACTATTGATGGTAAAATAACAAATTTATCGGGCGAGGATCTTGTAAGTGTTTTACGTACCCTGCAAGCCAACACCATTGATCGGATTGAGCTCATTACAAATGGCCCGGCCAAATACGATGCTTCATCAGGAGGTGTCATAAATGTCGTATTAAAAAAAGGCAGTAATATAGGCGCAAATGCAACTGTTACCGAAACTGTGGGATACGGTAAATATTATAAAGATAATACAGGGATAGTTTTTAATGACAGAACCGAGAAGTTTAACATTTTTGGTAATTATAATTACTCCACCAATAAATCATTCCATGATTTTACCGGTGACAGGGTAATTAATTTCGATAACGTATCGAGTGATTATGATGGCGACTATCACGCCGTGCAGATAAGCACCACCAATAGCTTTAACATAGGGGCCGACTATTTTTTAACGCCCAAACAAACTATCGGTTTTTTGGTAAACGGTGCCTTTTTGCATGATAGTTACACGAAGAGCAATAATCTCAATATCTCAAACCAATCAGTGCTTGATTCAATTATTACTACTAATTCCAACGTCAACAGGCATATTAACAGGGTAAATTATAATCTTAATTATAATAACAAGTTGGATAGTTCGGGCATGACTTTATCGGCCGATTTAAATTATACTACCTATAACCGTTCGTCTGCCGAATATATTACCAATGATTTTTATGATGCATCCGGCAATCCATACAATGATCCATTATTACAGCGGAATTTGTCGCCTTCAAATATCCGGATTTGGCTCTCAAAAGTTGATTTTTCTGATCCGTTAACAAAAACATCCAAATTGGAAGCAGGTATTGAATACACCAACACAACCAGTAATAACGATTTAATTTTTGGCCCGCTTGTTAATGGTGTGTATCAGAACGACCCGATGTTTACCAATCACTTTGTATACACCGAAAATATAAACGCGGGATATGTGAATTACGAAAATAAATTTAATAAGTTTGATTTAACAGCTGGTTTGCGCGCCGAACAAACAATCTCCAGGGGGAATTCAGTTACAAGCAATGAGGTAACGTATAATAATTACGTTAACATCTTTCCTTCGGCGCTTTTAACTTATCAAAAAGACGATAAAAACCAGCTTTCGTTTAGTTATAGTCGCGGAATAACCCGGCCCGACTATGCACTGCTAAATCCATTTTTATATTATATTGATAGGTACGACTATAGGTCTGGAAACCCGTATTTAAAGCCCTCGTATGCCAATACTATTGAATTATCATACAACTATAATCAAACGCTTACTGCCACCTTGTACAGTAATGTCACCAATAACGCGTATGATTTTTTGGTTTACGATCAAAATGATACCACTAAAGTAAACGTATCAACCAACAAAAACTTCGGTGATATTTATAGCTATGGTGTGCGTTTTTTTGCGCCTGTAACCTTTACCAGCTGGTGGAACGCTAATTTTAATGTTGATGCGGCTTACCAGCGCTATGTAGCTTATCCCTCAATTGGAAACCTTGATAAAGGAACCCAGGATATTGTTTTTACCAGCACCCAGGATTTTATTATCACTAAAACACTTTCGGCCCAGATATACGGGTATTATGAAACACCATCATTTTATGGAGTTGTTCAGTACAAATCAAACTATTACGTAAATGCCGGGCTAAGCCAGCAGTTGTTTAATAAAAGAGGTAGCTTAAAATTAGCGGTGAGCGATATTTTTAACACCCAGCGCGATCGCGGGCGTTCTGATTACGATGGCTTAGATTATTCGGTTGTTGACAAAAGAGAAACCCAGGTTGCAAGACTTACTTTTACCTACCGTTTCGGAAAAATTTCGGTTAAAAATGTAACTCATCATACAGGTAACGAGGATGAACAAAAGCGCACTGCATCGCGTAACTAACACAGGGGAAGATAGATTACCCCGCATGTCCGCTCATTAAACTCGCAAAAATGATCAATAAAACCAGCATGCTTATACCTACATACAGGTAATCTTTTTCCAGTATAAAACCAACTGCCGAAAACATCACCCTTAGTATAGGTGTAAAAATCAGCAGGATAATACCTAACTGCATTATAGCTTGCCCTTTTAAATTGAGCACGCCATCAATTATACCTCCGGCTGTTGCAACAAAGGCGGGTACGCCTTTAAAATCCTTATAATCTGCAATGGTATGGCCATGCCTGTATAAGTAAAATATACCGCCAATAAATACAATACTTGTTGATATAATCATGCCCGCCCTCAGCACTTTGCCAAGTAACAGCTGCATATCGGTATCTTTAAATTTTGACATCACTTATCTGTTCATAGTTCATGGTTAATAGTTCATCGGTTTAGTTTATGGGTTAGCCGCCCTTGGCTTTAAACTATATGTAAAAGCCTTACGCCATGAACTATAAACCATCAACTATGAACCATTTTAAATTGATCCTGTTATTCCTTTATAAATCATCTGCCCGGCTAAAAAAGTTATTACTAAAGCAAATACCCATCGCAGCCAGCCCGACGATACCGTTTGTACTAATATTTTTGAACCGGTAAATGCACCAAACAAAACACCTATTACCACCGGCATTGATAACCCGGGAGTAATATAGCCGCGCTGCAAATAAACCACAGCACTCGCCGATGCAGTAACACCTATCATAAAGTTGCTGGTAGTTGTTGAAACCTTAAACGGTATCCGCATAATGGTATCCATGGCAATTACCTTTAAGGCGCCAGATCCAATGCCCAGCAAGCCGGATATTACCCCGGCAAACAGCATCATAAAAAAACCAGCGCCAACTTTATCAACGCTGTATTCAACGTTACCGTTAGCAGTAGGGTAGCTGCTGTTAAGCTTTAGCTTTTGGGCCAGATAGCTTTGGCGTATAATGATTTTATCTTTCTTTTTTTGTAATGACAAAACCGCCGAAATGCTCAATATAACGCCAAAAAGGATGGCAATATAGTGAGTAGGAATATACACCGCCAGTATGGCACCGCACATAGCACCGGCGGTGGTTGCTATTTCTAAAAACATGCCCAGCCGCATATTGGTTATGCCCTCCTTAACGTAAGCAGCAGCCGAACCCGACGAGGTAGCGATCACCGAAACCAGCGAAGCACCGATGGCGTAATGGATATCAACCTTAAGTAATATGGTTAAAAGCGGGATAATGATAACGCCACCGCCCAAACCCGTTAATGAGCCCAGTAAGCCGGCAAAATAAGAGCCAATAAGAATGATTATAGTAAATACAATTACCGACATAGGCTACAGCATATTGTTCGGCAGTAAAAGTAATAATAACTTTTTTTAAGCACTTACTTTAATGTTTGTCTATAGATTTAGTTGTGTAATTGATAGTATTATCAAATGCACAATTGAACTTTAATCGTATTCCAATTGATAATGTATTTGTATTAATATCTATTTATTATTTGGATATAAATATTATCATAAACATTAATATGATTTATTATTTTGCGCTATCAAAAATCCAAACCTTACAATGAAGAAGTTCTATCTGCTTATTATTCTTTTTTTACCAATATTATTACACGCACAAAATAAGTTGCCTGGCAATATGTTTTTGCGAACGCTACCCAACGGGCTTGATGTGCTGGTAATTGAAGATAATACGGTACCGCTGGCAACAATAATGATGACTTTTAAAAATGGTGCGTTTACCGAAACGGATAAATTTAACGGACTTACGTCAATATATCAGAACATGCTTTTAAAAGGAAATAAAGACTATGTTAACCAGCAGGATTTAGGTTATAACTCTGGCGGGCTGGGCATAAGAGAAATGAATACCTCAACAACCGAAGAATATGCAACAACCTATTTTACATTGCCCAAATCAAATCTCGATGCAGGCCTCAATTTCATGAATTCAGCTATTCGTTTTGCCAAATTTGCTCCCGTTGAATTTCAAAATGAAAAGGAAGTGAGTGATCAGCAATTGAAGCAAAAAGAGTCCTCTCCATTTTATGAATTAAACGATGCTATGCTGCATCATTTATGGGGCGAATTTTATAGCCGTAAGGTTGCAATCGGAACTCACGAAAATATAAAAAATGCAACACTCGCTTTAATGGATTCTATAAGGGATAAATATTATTATCCTAATAATGCCATACTCATTATTGGTGGCAATGTAGATCATGACAAAGTGTTTAATACTGTAGAGAAAATATATGGAAACTGGAAATCAAGCAATTTTGACCCTTTAAAAAAATGGCTAATTCCTGAATTTAGACCACTGGATAAAACGGATTATTTTATTGTAGAATCTCCCCTCGCAGCAGTGCCGGAAATAATGATTGATTGGCGCGGCCCCGATACCCGTAACGACGTAAACTCAACCTATTGCGCCGATGTGTTTTCATATATAATTAATCAAAGGTCATCAAAATTAAATAATGCTCTTGTACAATCAGGATTGGCTAATTATGTAGGAATAGGCTATCTGACACTTAAACACGTTGGCCCCATAAGTTTAGTTGTATATCCCAACCCGTTAAAAATTAAAGAGTGTGTGGCCGAGCTCCAAAAACAACTTGCATTAATGTTCAATGACGATTATTTAACAGACGAACAAATAGAAACGGCAAAAAGGATGCTGGAAATAAAAAAAATCAGGGAAGAAGAAATAACATCTGATTATGTACACTCAATATCATTTTGGTGGGCGTCTGCATCGTTAAATTATTTTGCCGGTTATAACGATAATTTAAGAAAAGTATCAAGAGCTGATCTTAAAAACTATGTAAACAAGTATATCCTTAACAAATCATATTGTGCAGGATTACTGATAAGCCCGGAGTTAAGTGAACAACTAAAAGCAGCATCTTTTTTTAAACCAACCAATTAATATCGCCCCTCATGAAAAAGTTAATTTTTACGTTGATAGCTTTTATTGTTTGTATTTCTATAGTGCAGGCACAGTCAACAACACAATCATTTAATGCCGATGGGATTAAAGTTATTTTTAAACCAACCACAAAAAATGTAATTAATGTTAGAGTATATTTTAGAGGAGGCGTAACTAACTACACCGCAAATAAAGCAGGAATTGAGGAACTCGCGCTTGACGCAACAACTAAATGCGGCACAAAAATACATACCCCAACAGCGTTTAGGGACACAGCAGATAAGTACGGAATATTGATGTATGGCGCATCTACTTATGATTATGGTTATGTACAGGTTAATTGCATTTCAAAATATTTTGATAAAGGTTGGGACTTGTTTTCGGAGGCAATAATGAATCCGGTTTTTGACAACGATGAAGTTAATTTACTAAAAAACAAAATAATAAGCGCCAATAAAACCCGTGCGTCAGGGCCCGATTATCGCTTATCTCAATTACAAATGCAAGCAGCATTGGGCAATACACCTTATGCAATTAACCCTGATGGCGATGAGCAAACACTTGGTGCTCTATCCGCAGCCGACGTGGCCGCGTATTATAAAACATTGTTAAATAAAAACAGGATGTTTATTGTGGTAGTAGGCAATATCACTAAGCAGGAGCTTTTTGAAAAAATACTTTTAGCCTTCGACGAAATTCCATCAAAAGCGTATACTCCGGTTGATCTAAAAACACCTGTATTTAATGATAATAAGTTGAATGCCGAAAAACGTGATTTAAAAATCAATTACATTGGCGCTATCATGAATGCACCTGAATTTACCGATGTGAACTATGTGCCGTTCCGAATAGGGATTTCTGGGCTTAGCGGAAACCTTTATTCTGCGCTGCATTCACAGTATAATTTAGCTTATTCTATCAATACCAATGTTATGGAATTAAAAATGCCTTTTGCCTGGGTCAGGATAAGTTCGATCCATGCACAGGAAACTATGGATGGAATACTGAAAGCGCTAAAGCAGACTCAGGCTTCCGGCCTCACCGACGAATGGCTTCAGCATATTAAAAACGTTTATCTTACACAAAGCTTTATTAATGATCAAAGTGCATCCGGCATAACCAATAGTTTGGGATCTGCCGAAATATTAGGTAATTGGCAATATGCTGATGATCTTACTGAATTAGTGAATATGGTAACCGTTGAACAGGTTAATAACGCATTAAATTTTTATATAGGAGGATTGAGATGGAGCTACCTTGGAAATGAGGAAGCGGATGGTTTTAAACCACCAATATATTAAAGGCAGTCTTTTTCTATATTTTGCAATTGTCCATTGTCGTATAAGGGGTTTCCTTATATGACAATGAATAGCAGCGATATACTGAATGCAATTAATAAAGCTTGCATTTCTTTTTTCGCAATTTGTACATTTGCTCATTATAACTATGAGCTACCCAAATTTACAAACCTGCATTGCCGATCTGGAAAAACACGGGCACTTGGTCCGTATAAAAGAAGAAGTTGACCCCTATTTACAAATGGCGGCCATTCACTTGCGTGTGTTTGAAAATCAGGGGCCTGCCATCCTGTTCGAAAATGTAAAGGGGAGTAAGTTTCCCGCGGTGTCCAACCTTTTTGGTACGCTTAATCGTTCCCGCTTTATTTTTAGGGATACACTGGATAAAATAAAAACACTCGTCGATTTAAAATCCGACCCTTTAAAGGCTATAAAACATCCTTTAAAATATGCCAATGTAGCACTTACCGCTTTATCGGCCCTACCTATGAAAACCGGGAAAAACGCACCGGTTAACTTCGGTAAATGCCAGATCAGTGATCTGCCTCAAATTGTAAACTGGCCAAAAGATGGCGGTCCGTTTGTAACCATGCCGCAGGTTTATACCGAAGATGCCGACAAACCCGGTATTATGAATGCTAACCTGGGCATGTACCGTATTCAGTTAGGGGGCAATGATTATATTACTAACGAGGAAATCGGCCTTCATTACCAGCTCCACAGGGGTATTGGGGTGCATCAAACCAAAGCCAATGCAAAAGGCCAGCCGTTAAAGGTGAGCATATTTGTGGGCGGCCCGCCGTCGCACCCGGTTGCTGCAGTGATGCCCTTGCCCGAAGGTTTATCAGAAATGACCTTTGCCGGTGCTTTGGGCAATCGCCGGTTCCGTTATTTTTATGACGATGAAGGTTTTTGCATATCTTCCGATGCCGACTTTGTAATAACCGGAACTGTAATGCCCCACGATAATAAACCCGAAGGCCCCTTTGGCGATCATTTGGGGTATTATAGCTTAACACACCCCTTTCCCCTGTTAAAAGTGCACAATGTTTATCACCGTAAAGATGCAATATGGTCGTTCACGGTGGTGGGCCGGCCACCACAGGAAGATACCAGCTTTGGCGCATTAATTCACGAAATTACAGGCGCCGCAATACCCCAAGAGATTCCAGGACTGCATGCCGTAAACGCCGTTGACGCCGCGGGCGTACATCCACTGTTGTTTGCCATTGGTAGCGAGCGCTATACACCTTATAGCAATGAGCGCAGGCCGCAGGAAATATTAACTATTGCCAACCATATATTGGGCAAGGGCCAGCTAAGCCTGGCAAAATACCTGTTTATTGCCGCGCAGGAAGACGACCCAAAGCTGAATGTGAATGATATACGCGGCTTTTTAAAACACATACTACAAAGGATTGACCTGACCCGCGATCTGCATTTTTATACAAACACAACCATTGATACGCTCGACTATAGCGGCAACGGCTTAAACGCTGGCAGCAAGGTGGCTATTGCAGCCGCTGGCGAAATAAAACGTGAGCTTTGGACCGAACTACCTTCGCATTTCAGCCTGCCCCGGCCGTTCGAAAAATATAAAATGGTGATGCCGGGCGTACTGGCTGTTGAGGTGCCAAAAAATATCAGAGCCAGCGATATGCCATTAATGTTTGAGATACTGGAAGAGCACCTCAAAGATGCTGAATTAACGGGCTTACCGTTAATGGTGCTTTGCGATGATGCCGCATTTACTGCCGAAAACATTAACAACTTTGTTTGGGTAACCTTTACGCGCAGTAATCCTTCGCACGATATTTATGGCGTCAACAGCTTTACCGAACATAAGCACTGGGGCTGCAACGGCCCATTAATTATTGATGCCCGCATAAAACCGCATCACGCACCTGTTTTGGAAAAAGACCCCGAAGTGGAAAAACTGGTTGATAAAATGTACGAGAAAGGTGGCTCATTGTATGGGATTTAATTAAAAAAAATTAATTGATATTATAAGTTAAGGGGGAGTGGTTTTTTAGTTTGCTATTGTAGTAAATTATGGATTATCTATTATATTCGCCTCCATAATAATGCCTGAACATTTCACATTAAGAATAAAACCTATTCAAAGAAAAATACTTCTTTTTATCCTATTCAGTTTAATTTCTGTTAAAGGGTACTGTCAGCAATTTTATGCAGCAACAAGCGATGGTTTGTTAGAATTAATCAGCATGACCAGTAATGGGCCTGTATCACAACCAGTTCCCGGCTGCGGAACCAATAATTATTTTTCAATAGCTGTATTAAATAATAAAATTTATTTCAATTCAATTAACGGTAATTTATATTCGGCTGATATAACAGGTGGAAATACTCCGTCAATCAGTAATTGTACACTTATATCATACAATGTTCAGGGAGACGCCCTCACCATTGACGATAAAGGTATTTTATATTTCGTAAACGGTTATCGGTTATATTCAATTGATCCTAAAAATCCCACGCCGGTTTTTTTAGGAACAATGCCTTATAGTGCAGCTGGCGACCTTGCATTTTATAACAATCAATTGTACATGGCCGCTCCTGAAGGAGTGGTTAAGGTTCAGTTAGGTAATCCTGCAGCAAGTACGCTTTATATCTCTATTCCTAACGCATCTATTTTTGGGTTGACAACTTTCATTTTAAATGGAAAAAATACGATATACGCGCTCAGTGGAGGAAATACAGGCAGTACTGATTTGCTTGAACTTGATATGCAAAATAAAGTAGTAAAAGGAGTTGCAGGTTCGCTGCCTTATATAGTTTATGACGCAGGAAGCCAGGGAGAGGCCGGAAATGTAGTGAAAATTAAAGTTGATAGTATTAATGTAGCTCAACAATGTGATGCGTTTAACCAGGCTCACGTACAAATTTTTTGTAAACCCGATAGCACTCAACATACATTTACGCTTAACACCGGGCAAACAGACACAACCGGGATATTTAACAATTTGGCTCCGGGCAATTATCAATTAATTATTACATCAAATGGCAATGTATTAGAAAAAGATACAAGTTTTACAGTTGCTGATTATACAACCAACAATCCTGTTATCACAGTTACAAAAAAAAATCCCCTTTGTAACACACCCGGCCAAATTAAACTCGACGCGGGTACGGCAAATTCATCATATACCATAAAATATGGAAATGACATTTTTACCTTTGATTATACTTTTACCGGTTTAAGTGCTGGCACCTATCATTTTGTTATTTTAAATAAAAATGGTTGTATAACTGATGAAAAGGACTATACGCTGCAACAGGATATTTGCCCTCCGGTAATAATAGATAATATTAATATTACCCAGCAATGTGATGTGTTTAACCGGGCTGATGTACAAATTGTTTGTAAAGCTGATAGCACCCAACATACCTTTACCCTTAGCACCGGACAGACAGATACAACCGGAACATTTGACAACCTGGCTCCTGGCAATTATCACTTAACTATTACATCAAACGGGAATAAACTGCAAAAAGATACAAGCTTTACCGTTGCAGATTACGCCCTTAATAATCCGCTTATTACAATTACTCAAAAAGATCCGATATGTGAACAAACAGGCGAAATTAAACTTGATGCAGGTAGTGCAGATTCGCAATATTCAATAAAGTACGGAAATGATGTTTTTAGCTTCGATCATACCTTTACTGGCTTAACGGCAGGGAGTTATCATTTTACTATTTTGAATAAAATGGGCTGCATTGCTGATGAAAAAGATTATACGCTGCAACAAGATGAATGTCCGTTGATTATAATTACTAATATACAAATTGAACCGGAATGCGATGTATTTGGGCAGGCAAGCATAACTGTAACTACCCTGGCTCACTCCGCCACTTATACCTATACCTTAAATAATATAAGTAATACCACAGGGGTATTTGATTTTCTTAAACCCGGTACTTATGATCTAACTATTTCTTCATCAAACGGAAATAATTTAGAACAGCAGGTTGTTGTGCCCGATTTTACACTAAACAAACCTACCATAACTTATGCGGTTAAAAACCCTGTTTGTACTCTACCCGGCGAAATTAAATTTACGATAGCCGGAGTTAGCAATAGTACCGTACAAGTTAAACATGGAGCTGATATATACGCGCTCGATCAAACCATTAAAAATTTGCCCCCAGGGCTTAATAGTTTTACGTTTTTTAACCAACAAGGATGCATTATAGATACGCTTGACGTTAACGTTTTGCAGGATGCATGCAATCCAATTGTTTTCCCTAATACATTTACGCCTAATGGCGATAATATAAACGATATCTTTAGGCCAAAGCAAGATAGTAATCCATTAACTTTTAAGCTTTTAATATTTGACCGCTGGGGTGCGTTGTTGTTTCAATCCCAAAGCCTTTTTAATGGATGGAATGGCAACACCAACGATAAGCCCGCGCCTTTTGGCGTTTATTATTGGATAGCCACGTATACAATGGCAGACGGTAACAAAGGAATTCAAAGCGGATACGTTACGCTGATAAGATGATATCATTTAAATGTTTGGAGTTCAGGCAAGTTTTTGAGGTTCCGGCAGTATAGGCGCGAACTTACAAAGCATTACTGTGATTGTTGTTTTGCCTTTTTTCTGAATTTATTTCCTAGTTGTACCGAAGGGAGTTCAACAAACCGGTACAGTAGCCATGAAATTAAAAAAATAAGAGCGAAGGCAGGAACAACATTTAAAACCCTGAAGATATACCTCGACGAAAATAAATTAAGCTGAAGCAAGTTACTCAAATAGGGCTGATGAATTAAATAAATGCTGTAGCTGCACAAGCCTATGGTTATAATTATTTTGGAGAAGAAGCTATCCATTTTAATGCTTTCCTTATATAAAAACCAGTCAAAAAATACAATCCAGGCCAGGGTAGATACCGGGAATTCAAAGTAAGATAAAAACGAACAGAAATTCATCGGTATCAACAAAAGGGATAAAAGTAATGAGATAAACAATCCGCTGTTGTTTAGTATTTTTTTCTTTGCTGCAAATATTTCGGCGTAGTAAGCTCCTGCCACCCATACAAACCAAAGCACAAAAACACTTTTATTATAGGCATAAATACTACCGAAGTTGTTATATTTTATTCCGATTAATGTAAGGACAACAGAAAGGACACAAACCAGGTAAAAAGTGATTTTGATACCCATTTTTTTTCTCAGGTACAAAAAAAACGGGTACAACAAATATAATTGCACCTCAGCCGCAAGGCTCCAATAGGATGAATTTATAGTATAAAAGGTTTTGTCGCTTGCGTTATGCATCGCTAAAAAATGCAGGCCAAAGTTTAAAAGAGCCGTTTTTGAAACCAAAACACTTGCCAGCAAGCCGGTTGTCAGCGAAAAAAAGATTAACGTTATCCAATATGGTGGATATATCCGCCAAAATCGTTTGCTATAAAAAGTTAAGGTGTTAAAGTTGTTTTCATTCTTTAAATACCCCAGGTGAATTAAAAAGCCACTGATAATAAAAAACAACGTAACCCCTGTCCACCCATAACTTGCAGGGGAAAGATTCATCATTAAATTTTTTGTGCCAGATATATTCAATAACCCATTGCTTTTATAGCTATTGGTCATATCGCCCGAAAATAATACTAATTGACTATGAAATGCAAATACGGCTATTATGGCAATGCCTCTTAAAAAATCAACTTTTTGCAGGTGTTGTTTTGATTGCGTATTAACTGTTTGCATTTAAAAGTCTGGTGTGTTTTGCTTTAAAGATGTGTAAACAAAATGAGTTTGTAAACTTATTATTTTATTCGAAATAGATTAACCGTTATTTATTGATGGCCTGGGTAATAATGATGGTTGAATAGGAATTAAACTTTATTTTTGCCTGATGATGAGCAGTGCTGCTGTGCCTTTTAATTTATTAAATCAGGATCTTTTATTACTGCCGCAAAAAGCCATTTACTGGCAGCAGGAAAAAACGCTTATTGCTGCCGATGTACATTTGGGCAAAGTTGGCCATTTTCGTAAAGCTGGTATAGCCATTCCGCTTAATATGGAGCAGAGCGACCTGGCCGTATTATCAGACCTGGTGTACGAATATAAACCCGAAAAACTCCTTTTCCTGGGCGATCTGTTTCACAGCGACATGAATGCCGACTGGGACTGGTTTATTTTATGGCGCAGCCAGTTCCCTAAACTGCAAATAATACTTGTAAGGGGTAATCACGATATTATTGACGATAGCCACTACCACAAGCTAAACATTATTTTACATAACGAATTGGTGATAGGGCCCTTTTTGATGCTTCATCACCCCTTAAACAATACCGAACAGCTACAAGCCGCCGGATATGTTTTCTGCGGGCATATCCACCCCGGTGTGAGTTTGATGGGCAGGGGGCGCCAGCAAATTACGCTGCCTTGCTTCGCCTTTGGTAAGCGGCAGGCCATTTTGCCATCATTTGGCAAATTTACCGGCAAAGTTGCCATTCGCAGTAATAAAACCGATAGGATTTTCGCGATAGCAAAAGATAAAGTGCTGGCTATTGATTAATGATGCTTGCTCAAATAGTTGCTCAGCTCAAAATCAATGTTGCCGATATCGATATTTCGTTTTACAATTTTCCAGTCGCTGTTTAGCAGGTAATAGGTTGGCAGTTCTGATATACTCCAGTTAGCAGCATTTGGCGAATCATCACCTTTAAGATCCGAAACCTGGGTCCATGTCATATTATCCTCAGCTACTGCTGTGGTCCACCAGTCTGCTTTGGTATCAAGCGAGATGCTTATTATGGCCAGGCTTTTACTGTTTTTTCCATCCTCCAAAAGGGTGATCAATTTTTTGTGATTTTGCCTGCTGAAGTCATTGCTTGCCCTCCAAAAATCAATCAGTATTAAAGGTTTGTTTACTGATTTCGGGTCGAAAGCTTTGCCATCGGGCATTTTACCATAAATTTGGGGCGCTTTGGCACCCTCAACCAATTTAACAAGCTGTTTTAATTTGTCGCCAACTTCCTTTCCATCGTCGGTGTTTTGCGCAGCAGGGGTAAGGGTTTTATAAATAGTATAATAAGTAAGCGGATCTTCCTGGTAATTTAATTTGGCCATTAAATGCGCACTTGCCAAACTATTTGGATGCTCTTTTACAAATTGTTTAAACGCAAGGGCGCTAACGTCTGCCATTTTATTTTCGCTTGTTGCCAGCTCGTTAAGTAAAGAGGCAAAAGCTGTTTTTGATAAGCCGTTGCTTTTATTTTTAACTGCATTATTTAATGAGTCTGTTTGTCTTTTTGCATCCACTATCAGTTTATCGCTCAAAGTATAAAATGCCGATAGCTCGTCCTGTATTTTTGATGCAGAGGTTACTTTAGGATATTCATATAATTTACCCAACTGTGTTTCAATATGATAGCTGCCAGGTTCAAGGTAAATTTCAAAAGGTGCCCGGCTGTCGGTATGGTCGTTATCCGTAATGTTGAAAAGGTAATATCCGGGGTATTGTAACACCTTTTTGTTTACTTTGAATGTCCCGTTTTTTATATTCTCGCCATAAATAGTGCTGTCGGCAATGGTTTTTACAATAAATACACCATTATTAATGCCCGGGGTAGTGCCGGTAAACTCTACCGAGTGGCTTTTAACACAGCCGGTTAACAATAGTGCGGCAAGTACCGGATAAATATATTTCATTCAGGTTATGATAAGTGTTTATTTGCCGCTAATATAGGCTTAGGCCGGTTATCTCCAAATAAAATATCATATTGTTTTTTAGATTGTTTCTAAATAGCCAAATCCAGTCTAAATACCTTAATCCATTAATATCTTTTGGTATATAATAAATACTTTTGCCGGATAAATCTTATAAATAATGAGCGATTTCAAACAAACCTTTAACTCATCGTTAGGCAAAAAGCTGATAATGGCTTTAACGGGCTTGTTTCTGTGTACCTTTTTAATTGTACACCTTGGCGGTAACCTGTTACTCTTCAGCAATGATGATGGTTTTGGATTTAACCTGTACGCCAACTTTTTAACCCATTTTCCGCCAATAGAAGTTGTTGCCTACCTGTTGTATCTTGCTATACTGGTACATGCCATTTATGCATTGGTTTTAACCATTAAAAACCGCAAGGCACGCCCGGTTAAATACTACGAAGCTAACAAAGCCCCGGCAACATGGTCATCAAAAAACATGGGGCTTTTAGGAGCGATCCTGTTTCTGTTTATAGTGATTCACATGAGCGATTTTTGGTTCAACTATAAATTTAGCCACAAAATTGCCTACAAGGAGTACCGTACAGATCTGGCAACAAACAAAACTACTTCGGTTGATTATGTACCCGCATCACCTGATTTTGAGAAATCAGTATCGGTTGAAAACAATGTAGAAATTGTACGCGTAAAAGACCTGCATGCCCGTGTGGCCCTTAGTTTCAGCAACCTGTTATACGTTATATTTTATGTAATTGCCATGGTAGCGGTTTCGTTTCACTTGGTACATGGTTTCCAAAGCGCGTTCCGTACACTGGGGTGGGTACATCGTAAATACACGCCTATAGTTTATTTTATAGGTACCTGGCTGTTTGGGGTAATTATCCCTTTAGGTTTTGCGGCAATGCCGATAGTTTATTATATACAAAGTTTAAAATGATTTACGAATTACGATTTCAGGTTTACAAATGGAGTATAATTCCATTTCAAAATTTAAAATCGTAACTCTTAACTCTTAAATCATAAATAAAAGAAACATGAGTTTAGATGCTAAAATTCCACAAGGTCCATTAGCCGAAAAATGGAGCAAGCATAAGTTTAATTTAAAGCTGGTTAACCCGGCCAACAAGCGTAAATACGACATTATTGTTGTAGGTACGGGCCTTGCGGGTGGGGCAGCGGCAGCATCATTGGCCGAGTTGGGTTATAATGTTAAAGCGTTTTGCTTTCAGGATAGTCCGCGCCGTGCGCACTCTATTGCTGCGCAGGGTGGTATAAATGCTGCCAAAAACTATCAGAATGATGGCGATAGCGTTTACCGCTTGTTTTATGATACCATTAAAGGCGGCGATTACCGCGCCCGCGAAGGAAACGTATACCGTTTGGCCGAAGTATCAGTAAATATTATTGACCAGTGTGTGGCACAAGGTGTTCCTTTTGCCCGCGAATACGGCGGCTTGCTGGATAACCGTTCATTCGGTGGCTCACAGGTATCACGTACGTTTTACGCCCGTGGACAAACAGGACAACAACTTTTATTAGGTGCATACTCTGCGCTTAACCGTCAGATCCATTTAGGTAAGGTAAAAATGTATACCCGTACCGAAATGCTGGACGTGGTAGTTGTTGATGGCCATGCAAAAGGTATTGTTACCCGTAACTTAATAAACGGCGAAATTGAAACCCACGCGGCACATGCTGTATTGCTGGCCACAGGGGGATATGGTAACGTATTTTACCTGTCAACCAATGCAATGGGTTCAAACGTTACTGCAGCATGGCGGGCACATAAACGCGGTGCGTTTTTTGCAAACCCATGCTATACCCAAATACACCCAACCTGTATCCCTGTAACCGGCGATCATCAGTCTAAATTAACGCTGATGTCTGAGTCGTTACGTAATGACGGACGGGTTTGGGCACCAAAAACTACAGAAGTAGCCGAGCAATTACGCAAAGGCGCTATCAAAGCTAATCAGGTAAAAGAAGATGACCGCGATTATTTCCTTGAAAGGAAATACCCATCATTCGGTAACCTTGTTCCGCGCGACGTGGCTTCACGTAACGCTAAAGAAATGGTTGATGATGGTCGTGGTGTAGGTGGCTCGGGTGTTGCTGTATTTTTGGATTTTGCTGACGCGATTCACCGTTTAGGTAAAGATGCAGTGGCTGCCAAATATGGTAACCTGTTTGATATGTACTATCAAATTACTGACGAAGATCCTTATAGCCAACCAATGCGTATTTACCCTGCGGTACACTATACCATGGGTGGTTTATGGGTTGATTATAACTTAAGCACAAACGTACCGGGCTTATATGCCCTGGGCGAATGTAACTTCTCTGATCACGGCGCTAACCGCCTGGGTGCCTCGGCATTGATGCAGGGATTGGCCGATGGCTATTTTGTGATCCCATATACTTTGGGCGATTATTTAGCAACAATAGGCCCTAAGCCGGTTGATACTAATCACCCTGCTTTTGCAAAAACAAAACAGGATACCCTTGACTATATTAATAAGTTACTGGCTTTAAAAGGCACAAAAACAGTTAATGAGTACCATCGTGATTTAGGCCATATTATGTGGGAATATTGTGGAATGGCGCGTACAGAAGAAGGATTAACCAAAGCTAAAGGGTTGATAAGTGCTTTGAGGGCCGATTTCTGGAAGAATGCGAAAGTGGTAGGAGAAAACGAAGAAGTTAACGCTTCGCTTGAAAAGGCAGGACGCGTTGCCGACTTTTTGGAACTTGGCGAGCTGATGGTTGACGATGCCCTGATGCGCAGGGAATCATGCGGGGGACATTTCCGTTTGGAATCGCAAACACCCGAAGGCGAAGCATTACGTGATGATGATAAGTTTGCCTTCGTAGCCGCCTGGGAATATAAAGGGGATAACCAGCCCGAAGTATTAAACAAAGAAAAGCTGGATTTTGAATTTGTTCATTTAACACAAAGAAGTTATAAATAAGTCTCAAGTCTTAAGTACGGAGTCGTTAGTCGGCTTTGGACTTAAGACTACGGACTCAAGACTTAATAAAATGAGTACTAACAACAACATGAACCTGACGCTAAAAGTATGGCGCCAAAAGAATGAAGGAGCAAAGGGTGCTTTTGTAACCTATAAGGCCGAAAGCATTTCGCCTGATATGTCGTTCCTTGAAATGCTCGACGTGGTGAATGAAGGCCTGATATTAAAGGGTGATGAGCCGATACATTTTGATCACGATTGTCGCGAAGGAATTTGCGGAATGTGCTCGCTGTATATCAATGGTCATCCGCATGGTCCTAAAAACGCAATTACTACCTGTCAGCTGCACATGCGCACCTTTCATGACGGCGAAGTTATTGTGATTGAGCCGTGGCGCGCTGCCGCTTTCCCGGTTATAAAAGATTTGGCAGTTGATCGCACATCATTCGACAGGATTCAACAAGCGGGCGGTTTCGTTTCGGTAAATACCGGTGTTACGGTTGATGCCAACGAAATACCTATCCCCAAAGTTATTGCCGACGAGGCCTTTAACTCCGCTACTTGTATTGGTTGCGGCGCATGCGTGGCGGCCTGTAAAAATGCTTCGGCAATGCTGTTTGTATCGGCAAAGGTTACGCAATTGGGTATGCTGCCGCAAGGCCAGCCCGAGCGTTATAGCCGCGTACAGGCAATGGTGGCCCAAATGGATGCCGAAGGCTTTGGTAACTGTACCAATACCGGTGCTTGCGAGGCCGAATGCCCTAAAGAGATAAAAATGACCAATATCAGCCGGATGAATAATGATTACTTCAGCGCGAAACTATTCCGCGAAGAAGGAATACATGAACACGCAAGCGGCGAATAAAAGATAAAACAATGTTTAATCTGTAAAGGCTTAAGGAAATTTTTCTTAGGCCTTTTTCTTTTGCCGTTGTTGGTGCTGTTGGAATGAGGACAAAATTAGTCATCCTTCGCTTGTTACCTGCGACATATTGCGTGAGGTGTCACCTTGAGGCATAAGCCTGTCCCGAGTTTATCGAAGGAAAGGGTGAGCGCAGAGGCCTTTGCCCACATGCTTCGAGCGCCTCAGCATGACACCCTTTGGGCATCCACTGCCTTTGTTGGAGTTGTCTCTATGAGTGTTCGGAAGAAATCTTTAAACCTTGGGGAAGGTGTCAATGTCATTAAGTTAAGAAATCCCCGGCAGTAAGCCCCCTCTAAATCTCCCCCGGCAGGGGAGACTTTGGCTTCGTTTCTTCTT
>OLKV01000083.1_pt1 | contig 20874 bp, 17 predicted proteins | sample 1604391 | NCBI WGS metagenome assembly OLKV01 (sample SAMEA104055711, study PRJEB20765) | soil metagenome | isolation source: soil | reverse complement strand
ATGGACTATGGACTATGGACTATGGACTATGGACTATGGACTATGGACTATGGACTATGGACTATGGACTATGGACTTCCGCCCTACTCCAAAGCATCAGCTATTTCATCAAAGCCTTTTTCTCTCGCCAGGTCGGCGGGGAGTTTGCCGCCTTCCATGCGAATGCTAACATCGGCGCCATGCTCAAGCAGTATAATCAGTAAATCGATATTGCCATTTTGAGCAGCCGAGTGCATGGCCGTTGAACCCGCCTTTTGTTTTACATTTACAAGGGCATTATTCTCTATCAGCATCCGGGCTATTTGGGTATAATCGCCGGCGGCGGCTGAATGTAAGGGATAAACTCCAAAGCCATTGTTTGATGGTATATTAACATCGGCACCCTTTAAAACCAGGTAGCGCGCTATTTCATAATGGCCAAAATAACAGGCAAGCCCTAATGGAGTAAAGCCATCTTCTGCATAGTAATTTATAGCTTCGGGATGTGTATAAACCAAATGCGCCACTACATCAAATTTGCCCGCAGCTGAGGCCTCAAACAGGTTAATTTCATCAATATATTTTAAAAGCAGGCTGGTAACTTCGGGTTTTTTATAGTAACAGCTAAGCATTATCGGAGAAACCTGGTGACTGGTAGGGCTTACAGCAAGTTCGGGATTTTGCGCAAGCAGGGCATCTAAATTAATCAGATCACCCGCAGTGATATACTCTTCCAATTGCTCAATGCTCATTATTCGCCCCTTTATCAATCGTAATATCAGTTAATGTTATTACAAGTTAATCTTGTCTATCAAATTTTTACCGCAATTTCCTTTTGGTAAACTCAATATTACTAAAAAATTAAAATATTAAGGTAAATAAGTTGTTTAATCTATTAACTTTATATTTGCACAATAGAGGAATATATCAGGATGCCGGTAAAAGGAAACCAGTTTAAATCAAATAATTTTAAGCAAGAAAATCAGCCAAAACAACCTACGTCAAAAGCTGAAAAGGAACGACCAATACGGTCGGCATCCGAAAGACTAAGTTCTTCGGAGCATACAAACGCCAAGCTTTTTAAAATATCAGGGCTGTTTTTATTACTGCTATCGGTATATTTTTTCGTAGCCTTTACTTCGTATCTCTTCACCTGGCAGGAAGACCAGAGTTACGTTTCGGCAGCCAATGGCGGCTGGCACAATCTGTTTAAAACCACACAGGAGTTAATGGATAATGGCGTTAAAAACCCCATTATTGAAAACTGGATGGGCAAATTTGGGGCGCTGCTGTCAAACCAGTTTATTTATGAATGGTTTGGTGTAGCATCGTTTCTGTTTGTTTTTGTGTTTTTTATCTGCGGATACAGGCTGGTTTTCAGGATAAGTTTATTCTCGGTTAGCAAAACGCTGGCCTACTCATTTTTTTGCCTGATATTTTTATCTGTTGCAATAGGCTTTGTACATGCTTTTATGTCTGATGTGCCCAACTACCTCGAAGGAGAATTTGGCTACTGGACCAATCGCCTGCTCGATGCCCAGATTGGGCAAACCGGCATCGGTGGTTTATTGATTTTCTGTACACTTACCCTGCTGGTTGTTGCTTATAATATTGATTTCAGATTGCCAAGCCGAAAAGATAAAACGGCCGAAGCTGACCCTGCAAACGATAATGATATCGCGCCGCAATCTGCAAAAACGGATAATGACAATAACGACGACGATGATGAAATATCGTTGCCACTTGAATGGCCAGGCAGGGCAAACAAGATGAAGGATAATCCTGAAAACACGGCTAAGCCCGAAGGGCCAAAACAATATCCGCTGGTGCAAAACCCGGTATTTCATGAACCATTGATTTTAACGCCTGATCCTGATAAAGGGCATGAGCCTGAGTTTGAAAATGAAATTCCGCTTACAGTTGGTGTTACGCGCCCCACTCCTATTTTAAACATCGAAAAATCCGATGATGAAAAGGCCAAAAGTTTGGTTGAGCAATTTGGCAAATATGACCATACACTTGAACTGGCATCCTATAAATACCCTACGTTAGATTTGCTGGAAAACTATGGCTCCAACAAGATCAACGTAAACTCTGACGAGCTGGCGGCCAACAAAAACAAGATTGTTGAAACGCTGAACCATTATAACATCGAAATTGATAAGATAAAGGCAACCATAGGGCCAACGGTAACGCTGTATGAGATTATTCCGGCGCCGGGTGTAAGAATTTCCAAGATAAAAAACCTGGAAGATGATATTGCATTAAGCCTTGCCGCTTTAGGCATCCGTATTATAGCACCAATGCCGGGTAAAGGTACCATTGGTATTGAAGTACCTAACCAAAGTCCCGAAATGGTTTCGATGCGATCGGTACTGGCAACAGAGAAATGGCAGAACAATACCATGGACCTGCCCATTGCATTAGGAAAAACCATCAGCAATGAAGTGTTTATTGCCGATTTGGCTAAAATGCCTCACTTATTGGTAGCCGGGGCTACCGGTCAGGGTAAATCGGTTGGTATTAATGCCATATTGGTATCGCTTTTATATAAAAAACACCCTGCCGAACTTAAATTTGTTTTGGTTGACCCTAAAAAGGTAGAGTTAACCCTGTTCCGCAAAATTGAGCGTCACTTTTTGGCTAAGCTGCCCGATGAAGCCGATGCTATTATTACCGACACTAAAAAAGTGGTAAACACGCTCAATTCTTTATGTATTGAGATGGATCAGCGTTATGATCTGTTAAAAGATGCACAGGTGCGTAACCTAAAGGAATACAACGAAAAATTTGTTCACCGTAAAATAAGCGACCCGGAGAAGCACCGTTACCTGCCTTTTATCGTGCTGGTAATTGACGAGTTTGCTGATTTGATGATGACCGCCGGTAAAGAAGTTGAAATGCCTATAGCCCGTATTGCGCAGCTGGCGCGTGCGGTGGGTATTCACCTGGTAATTGCCACACAAAGGCCATCAGTAAATATTATTACGGGTACTATTAAGGCCAACTTCCCATCGAGGCTGGCCTTTAGGGTATTGTCGAAGATTGATTCACGTACGATATTGGATACCGGCGGTGCCGATCAGCTCATTGGTCGCGGGGATATGCTGCTTTCAACAGGCAGTGATCTGATCCGCCTGCAATGCGCTTTTGTGGATACGCATGAGGTTGAAAGAATATCTGACTTTATTGGCAACCAGCGTGGCTATCCTTCGGCAATGCTATTACCTGAGTATGTGGGCGAAGGCGAAACCAGCAGCTCAAAAGAGTTTGACGCCGATAATCGCGACCCAATGTTTGAAGATGCAGCACGCCTGATCGTAATGCATCAGCAGGGATCGACATCGCTGATACAACGTAAAATGAAATTAGGCTATAACCGTGCCGGACGTATTATTGACCAACTGGAAGCAGCCGGCATAGTTGGCCCATTTGAAGGCAGCAAGGCCCGCGAAGTTTTATACAGTGATGAGCATAGCCTGGAACGCCATTTAGAAACCCTCTCAAAACCAAATAACAATTAAACCTATTGTCCGGGCGTTAATCTAATTGCATAACCGGCATATCAAACAAAAATGAAAAAAACACTCTTATTTTTTACGCTATTAGCATTAACAACTTATACTTACGCCCAAAAAGATGCTTCGGCCAAAGCCATATTAAACCAGGTAAGCGCAAGATACCGCACTTATGATGTTGTAAAAACCGACTTTGACTTTACACTCGAAAACCAGCAGGCAAATGTTAACGAAACACAAAGCGGTACGCTTATAGCAAAATCAAAAGCTAATAAATTCAGGGTTACTATTTACGCCCCCGGCGCAGCTGCCAAAAAGGATGTGGCGCAGGAAATCATCAGCGATGGCAAAACCCAATGGACCTATCTTAAAAAAGATAACGAAGTGCAGGTTAACAACGTTGATATAAGTGGCGAAGGCTTAAACCCGGCACAGATATTTACTATTTATGAGCATGGTTATAAATATATTTACACCGGCGACAAAAAAATAAACGGTAAAGTTTACCAGGAAATTGACCTTACTCCCGAGGATATCAGCAAAACATTTTTCAAAGTGCGTTTACTGATAGATAAAGTGAAAAAACAAATCTATAGCGCGCTGATATTTGATAAAAACGGCAATCATTATACATATACCTTAAAAAGCTTTACGCCCAATCCTGTTGTTGCTGATAATACATTCAGCTTTGACGCTAAGGCGCATAAAGGCGTCGATGTGGTGGATTTGAGGTAGGGGTTTAGTGATTAGAGATGATTTAAAAAGTGTTATCCTGCGAGTTAAAATCCGGTGGAATTCTAAAGGTGGAATGACAAAAGATGCGCCATCGGCGCTAAAGGTCGGTAGAAAATATTAATTCAAAACGGTTTGGCGTGCCATCGGTACGCAACCTGTACGTGGGCATGTAGCGTACCGATGGCACGCTGTTATTTTTGGCTTTCTTTCTACCGACCTTTTACCCCTACGGGGTAGTTCCTTAATTTATTTATTCAAACATAGCTTCGCAATAACTTGTCATGGGTAACTTGTGGAAGGACGTGTGCAGAGGCCTTTGCCCACATGCTTCGAGTGCCTCAGCATGACACCCCTCTTTTTGAAGAGATTTATTCTGCATTCCCGGCCTTAATTCTTCTTTCCATTACTTCGCGCCAGGTGGTTAAAATAAAGCCGTTCTTTTTCAGGAATTCTTTAAACCTTGGGTCGGTCATGGCCAGCAGATCACCTTTGCGTTTGTTGCCCTCTTTACAAATGTATTTAAACGTTGGTGATGGGTAAGTGCAATGCATAATTACCATAGTTAAACCAGGGCTTAGCCTGCTGATGCTTTCAATGTAGTGAGCGGTATACCATTTTTGTATTTGGGCGTCTGTTTTATTATCTACATCGGGCATGTTCCAATCGTAGCTTGTATTATGCAGGTCGTCCAATACCGGCAGGCCGTTTTTCCATAACATCTCGCCTATTTCCCGGGCTTTGCCTAATGCAGCCGGATCGGGTATTGCCATTCCTTCGGTATATTTTCCTTGTTTTTTTAACTCGGCTATGGTAGCGGCTTTTGCTTCGGCGCGGTAAAACAGGTCATCACCACCCGGAAACATTACCGGGATCTGCTTTTCAATTCCCAGTTTTAAATATTTTTCCATGTAGGCATCTTTGGCAAACAAAGTACCCATGTGCGAATCAAGATGTGTTGGCTTAAAGCCCATACTCGTGGCACGGTCAAGCTGTGCCCTTATTTCTTTATCCACTTCATCGGGTGTGGCGTTAAAATACACTGCCTCTACTGATGGCCACAGATCGCCTTGCTTATCCGTTAGGCCCGGCACAGCAGCTTTGCCAGCTAACGGTCCCCAGCGGTAATTACTCCACTCGGATGTTAACGTTAAATGCAGACCTGCATCGGTATTGGGATGCTCTTTAATAAATTTCAATATTTCCGGCACCCATGGGCAAGGCATCATTACGCTTGTTGATGTTGATACCCCATCGGTAAGCGCCCGTTCAACGCCTTCGTCCGATTCGTGCGACATACCGGCATCATCCACGTGTAAAATAAGCACCCTTGCTCCTTTTGGAAAGCCTAAACGCTCGGCAAAGGTTTTGGTTTGTTGTGCAGAGGTAGCAACCGTCAGGCAGATAAAAAGTGATAGAAAGCTTAACTTTTTCATGAATTACAACACATTAATGATTAATTAGTCTTTGTACTCCTAGTCAATATTAATTGGTCAATATTGAGTTTATTTTTGTCCAAAACGACATTTTTTTGCATTCTCTTCGAAATATAGCCCGACGAAAGCTGCATTATGAGATCCGCTGCTTCGCAATTCAAAATTATAGTATCTTTTGTTACGTGATGCCATTTACCAATACAACTCCCGGCACCTTCAAACACTATTTCTTTTAATATAAAGCTACTATCCCTATCAAGCTCCAAGCTATATTTATAATCCTTTCCATCATTACAATACATGCCTACAACACTCCGATTAAGCTTGAACCCTGAAAACAACAAAATTAACATGGATAAGAAGACCCACTTCATATTTTCGAGAATATTGGATAAAACTTATGAGGTTTTGAAACGGCAGTGCCCTCGATATTAAACTTCCGAAGTTTTGAAAACTTCGGAAGTTTCTCTACTTCAAATCGAATTTTATACCCTTATATATATTTTATTTTTATCCAATATTTTACCTAAAGTCCAGCAAACCAACATGTAGCATATAGCAAATAACAGGGAACCTATAGCGCCTGGGGCGATAGTCTGGAACACGGTGCTGTTAATCCAATCGTTAAAATTAACGTGGTTTATAAAAATATAACCCAGCCATCCCCCCAAAAGTTCGGAGAAAATATAAATAGGCAGCGGGTTTTTTCCAACGGTGGTAAAAAAGGAAGTCCACTTATTATTTGCTGCTGTGCGTATTTCAATAATGTACACCAATGCCGAGATCCAAACCAAATCAATACCTACTGTTAATAAAACAAACGGGCTCGACCATAATTTTTTGGCGATAGGGAATGACATATTCCAAAACAGTGCAATAAAGATGAACAGAAATCCAAACAGCATCAATTTCGAAATGGTTTCATAACCTTTTCCCTTTTCCTGGATGAATTTACCGGCATAATATCCGCATATCACATTCACAATTGCAGGTAGTGTACTTAAAATACCCTCGGGATCAAATGCAACACCTTCACCATGATACATGTGTGCCTGGCCAACTAAAAACTTATCAAGGTAAGTGCCCGCGTTGGTTAGCATTCCGTAAGGAGCTGCGGTGTCACCGCAAGTAAGCAGGATTACCCAGTACCCAACCAAAAGCAGTATACTGATAATGATAATAGCCCTTTTTGACTTTATAAAATAAATAAGCAACGATGCAAAAAGATAACAAAGTCCGATACGTTGTAACACGCCAAAGATTCTTGTTTGACCTATTGATTCAATTGACCATCCTTTAGCGCTGTGCTCAATGCTACCAATCCAATACATCAGGTATCCCAGCAAAAATATAAGGGCAGCCCTTTTAAAGATCCTGAATACTACTGAACCGCTACTTAAACCAATAAATTTCTTTTGCGAAAAACTCATGGCATTACCAACGGCAAACAAAAAGGATGGAAATACCAAATCGGTAGGTGTAAAGCCAAACCAGGCGGCATGCTCAAGCGGTGCAAACGGGGCCGCACCACTGCCGGGTGTATTTACAATGATCATAAAACAAATAGTCATTCCGCGAAATACATCCAGCGAAAGAAACCGGTTAGAACTTTGGTCCATGTTTAAATAATGGGTTTAAATGAATTAGGAAATATTGGACAATATATAAATAATTTGAATGTTACAATAATTTGATTTGTGTAATATTTATAAAACACTTGATACTTTATAAAATAATTTAAGAAGTCGGGATGGGAGATTGGAGGTTGGAGGTTAGAGATTAGTTGGGGGAAGTTCGAAAGTTTTCGTTTCCGCAGGGTCTCTCGAAGAGGACCCTGCGTTGCACTGGGCTTTCCGTTTGTCACAGACATCGTGCGCAGAGTCCCTTTCAGGAGACCCTGCGGAGACAAAAAATTATTTCCTTCTATGGCTTTTCTAACTTACACATTTCTGACTTTCCGGACTTTACAGACTTTCGGACTTTCGGACTTTACTGACTTTCCCAACTTTACTGACTTCCCCCCTTTCGCACTTTCAGACTAAAACACTATTTTTGAAACTCATGTTAACTGTAACCAACCATACGCTCGAAAAGCTGGAATTATTATTAAAATCAACCGGTTATAAGGTACGTTATGAAAAAGGTAACTTTAAAACCGGGGCCTGTCTGCTACAACACAGCAAGGTGATTGTTGTTAATAAGTTTTCGGGCCTTGAGAGCAAGATATTATCGATAAGTGAGCTTGCCCGCGATTTGGAAATCGATTATAACCTGCTCGATGAAAAACAGATTGCTTTTCATCAAATGCTAAAACAAACAAAACTGGAATTGTGACCATAACATTTTTAGGAACCGGAACCTCGCAGGGTGTGCCTGTTATTGCCTGCGATTGTGAGGTTTGTACCTCGGCAGATAAACGTGATAACCGTTTACGCACATCGCTATTGATTGAAAGCAAGGAGAAGGTAATTGTTATTGATTCGGGCCCCGATTTTAGGTACCAGATGCTGCGGGCCAATGTAAAACACCTGGATGCCATTGTTTTTACCCATGAGCATAAGGACCATATTGCGGGCCTCGACGATATACGGGCGTTTAACTACAAGCAAAAAGGCCCTATTGATGTTTATGCCGACCACCGTGTGCAGGCTGCCCTTAAACGCGAATTCTATTACATTTTTGAAGCATTTAAATATCCTGGGATCCCACAGCTAACCCTACACACCATAGGGCTTGATAAATTTAGCATTGGGGATGTAAACTTTACCCCTATTGAGGTAATGCATTATAAGTTGCCTGTATTGGGCTTCAGGATAAATGATTTTACTTATATAACTGATGCCAAAACGGTATCAGAAACGGAGAAGGAGAAAATAAAAGGCAGCAAAATACTGGTGATTAACGCGCTGCAGATCCAAAGCCATATTTCGCATTTTACATTTGACGAGGCTGTCTCTTTTGCGCTTGAGATTGGTGCCGAAAAAACCTATTTTACGCATATCAGCCACCGTTTAGGGAAACATGCGGATGTTTTAAAACAGCTGCCGCCAAATATTGAATTGGCTTATGACGGGTTGGTGCTGAATGTAGATTGAGGGGATTCTTTGTCTGAACCGGGATTGAGGGGATTTTATTGATTCGTTGGATTTCCTTTCGCCTGAATACTTGATTATAGTCAATCAGAAAAATCCACAAAATCGTAAAAATCCCGGTTCAGACAACTTATAAACTCACAAAGCTCACCCTATCCATTGAACCTTTATAACTGCCTAAGTGCCCTTTGTGCCGCACATCAATTTTACCGCGAATAGTGATCTTTTTGTTATTGATGATGATGAATTTGCCATCGGTAAATTCAAATAAACCCTGACGGGTACCTTTTAAATACAGCGGGCAATCCTGGCTAAAATTAACCCATATAGCGTGGCTGTTGGAGTGGTCAACAAATAAGCTGTCATTAATCAGTGCCGATTCTTCGTCGCCTTCTTTATAAGTGCCGTCAACTTCAATGTATTGATGATCATAGCTCTCGATGCTATCAATCAATTTCGAAAAACTTACACGCTTAAATGTGATACCATCATCACAATTACTTTTATATACTTTTTTATCGCCCTTGCTACAGGATTGGAAAATTAAGAGAGGTGTTAAAAAAAGATAAATTATTCCTTTACGAAATAACTTAGCTAATGGTATTGCAGGGGTAAATGCCATAAGTAAGTTGCGATTATATAATTCAAACACTAACATAGTTATAGAACAACCGCCATAACCATATCAAAAAACAGAAATTTGATCTTTGACCAGCCTACAAGCAAATAGTTTAATAGCTAATATAACAAATTTAAGTCACTTGGGTGCTGTAATGAAAGTAAGTACGGGTAATACTTTCATTTATTGCATATAAACTTTACATTTAAGATAAATTTCCCAATTATGAAGAGAATTATTTTAGTAGTTTTTATGCTGCTTTTTGTTTTTGTTGTTAATGCTCAGCAAAAAGTAATTCAATTGTACACCGGCGTTGCACCCGGCTCAGAAAAATGGACATGGGACGAAAAGGAAAATACCACGCAGAATATAGCATACAATGTAGTTCATCCAACGCTTACAGTTTATCCTGCTGACCCATCCATAGCAACGGGTACCGCTGTGATTGTATGCCCCGGCGGTGGCTTTTATATATTGGGTATTAAGGACGAAGGATCTGATGTAGCGCACTATCTGAACCAAAAAGGCATTACTGTTTTTTTACTAAAATACAGGGTGGGCCACAGCATTACTGATAACCCGGCGCAGGAGTTGGGTGCCAACATGAGAAAAAGCAATTTTACCGAAATTATAAAACCTATTATCCCTTTTTCAATTGCCGACGGCAGGGAAGCTATTAAATATGTTAGGGCACATGCTGCGGATTACGGCGTATCGCCGTCGCGTATTGGGATCATTGGTTTTTCGGCTGGGGGAACGGTAGCTGCTTCTACCGCGTTTAACTACACTCCCGAAAATAAGCCCGATTTTGTTGCGCCGATTTATGCCTATATGCCGGCTTACCTGCAAGCGCCCGTGGCTGCAGATGCCCCGCCGATGTTTTTAGTAGCGGCTACTGATGACCAGTTAGGGTTGGCATCACACAGCGTTGATCTGTACTCCAAATGGTTGGAATCAAAACATAAAGCCGAACTGCATATTTATGCCAAAGGAGGACATGGCTTTGGAATGCGTAAGCAAAATATCCCCACAGATACCTGGATTGACCGCTTTGGCGATTGGCTGGGCTTGGAAGGCCTGCTTAAACCGATTGACCCCAAAATTGCAGCACACCTTGATCAACAGGAAAAAAACAACAAATATGCCGACTACCTGCTGCACAAAGATTGGTCGAACATTAAACGGTATGAGAGCCAGAATAGCAAAATCCCAGCTCCTGCCACCGGCGAAAAACGGGTAGTGTTTATGGGCAATTCTATTACTGAGGGCTGGAAAAATATCGACTCGTCATTTTTTGTGGGACGCCCCTATTTTGACCGGGGTGTAAGCGGCCAAACCACCGGACAAATGCTGGTACGTTTCCGCGAGGATGTAGTTAATCTAAAACCAGTAGTTGTAGTGATATTGGGGGGAATAAATGATATTGCCGAAAATAACGGACCATCAAAAGTTGAGGATGTTTTTGGCAACATTGTTTCCATGGCAGAAATAGCCCGGGCAAATCATATCAGGGTAGTGTTGTCGTCGGTTATGCCTGCTTTCAATTTCCCGTGGAAGCCCGCAATGGACCCTAAACCGAGTATAACTGCACTAAACGGCCTGATAAAAGGCTACTGTGAAAAAAACAAGATTGTTTACCTCGATTATTTTTCAGCCATGGCTGATGAGCGGCCGGGGATGCCTAAAGCATTGTCTTATGATGGCGTGCATCCTAATCTTGCAGGATATAAGGTAATGGAACCGCTTGCTGAGAAGGCGATTGAGGAGGCGTTGCAAATGCCGTAGAGACGCAATACATTGCGTCTCAATTACATTTCAACGAGGCTGTTGTTTTATTACGCAGAGAGACGCAACGCATTGCGTCTCTACGATATTTTTCATCTTGCTAATTGTTTGTGTAATCTTTTGTGCACCACTACCCTCTCCTTTCCTGGTTTGGATTTTTTGCGTTTGCCCAGCCAGACGATAAAACCTGTAATAGGTAAGGTTGCACAGATGAGACTGGCTAAAAATGCCATAATCTTGCCGAACAAGCCCATTGCCTGGCCTACGTGGATATCATAATTAAGGTCGTTAATTTTCATGCCTGCGCTTTTTCTGCTGTTAGGCAAATATTTGAGCAGTTTGCCGCTGTATTGATCAAAAAAGTAAGAATCGTTAGAGCCATAATGGAGGCTTTGGCTGTAGGCGGTTATATTAATGGTTTCCTGTTTGTCGGTATTATCAGCAATTAAAAACATCTGTGCATTTGATGACGTTTTTTGCGCGATGGCGAATACCTTATCAACTATTGGTATTAATTGTATATCAGATTTAAACAAAGGATCTGATTTTGGGAAAATCTTCTCATCCGGATAGCTTTTGCCGAGATTGGCGGTTGTGTAGATACCATTTTCAACACACTCGAAAATCATGGCTAAGCCGCTAAGGGCTAATATAATTGCGATAGCGGTAGCGTAAAAACCCAATACATTATGCAGATCATAATTAACCCGGCGCCAGCGGCCATTCCATTTGATGCTGAAGCTACGTTTTCTGTCTGATTTGCGTTTGGGCCACCATAACACTATACCGGTGATCATCAATACAACAAAAATAATTACTGATACACCCACAACCATTTGCCCCACCTTTGCGGGCAGTAATAAGTACAGGTGAATGTTTTCAACGATGGTGAAAAAGTTGTCTTTTATTGCCTCGGCATGCAGTATTTGCCCGGTATAGGGATTAAAGTAGATATAAGTATATTGTTGTTTGGCGTCGCTTGCCAGCACAGCTGCGGGTCTGTCATTACCAAAGTAGTAAATATAGGTAGCTGCGTCGCCTGGATATTTATCTAAAGCTGTTCTTTTTAATACGGATGGCGCTATATAAGATTTTTCAATAGGGCTTACCTTGCGCCAGGAATGTATGGCATCCTGAATTTCATCCTGAAAGCAAAAGATACAGCCGGTAATACTTACTATAAACACCACCAGCCCGGATATAAATCCGAGCCAGCGATGAATAAATAATATAGTTTTTTTAAACGTCATCTACCTAAAACTTAAAGGCAACGCTGCCTACAACCTGCCTTGGCATTTGCGGGTTAATGGTTGAATAACCTGTAAAGTATTTTTCATTAGTAAAGTTGTTCACCCCAAATGAGAAACGGTATTTTGATATTTCATAAAATGCTGAACTGTTTAAAACAACATAAGACGGTAAAGAGAATACACCATCGGCCGCATTGTTCAATACAGCATTGGCACTTTCATAATTACCACCAACGCCAAAGCCTAAACCTTTAACAAGTTCTTTTGGTAAACGGTAACTTACCCATAAATTAGCGGAATAAGGTGATGATGCGGTACCAGGTCTGCGTCCGTCAAGGTCAGCAGTAATATCAGTATATTTCGAATCATTATAAGCAAACCCTGCTACTACGTTAAGTCCTGTAAATGGATTAGCAATAACTTCAGCTTCAAAACCTTTACTTAATTGTGTACCGTTTTGAATGCTTGTAGTAGCAGTATATGAACGGATAACATCCTGTACCTTAATATCATAATAACTTAAAGTACTGGTCAGTTTACCATCAAACAGGCTTATCTTCACACCACCTTCAATCTGATTAGCTTCCTCAGGCTTATAGGGTTTAAGCTGATAATCTAATCCGGTTTCATTAGTAAAGCCGTTTTGGTAGTTAGCAAATAACGACACTTCATTTTTTACTATCTGGTAAATCAAACCGAATTTAGGTGACCAGGCATTTTGCTTATTACCTTCGTTATCGTAATGGTCAAAACGAATGGCAGCCTGCGCAATAAATTTATCAGTAATATTCAACACATCAGATACGTATGTACTGTAGGTATTGGATGCAAAAATGTACGGATAATCGTAAAAGTTAGGATTACCGGTATTCATATTTGCATCATAAGCAGCAGTCATATTAGCTTTATTAAAGCCACTGTAGTCAAAAGTACTGCTGTTAATTGGCGCGGTATCATAATAACCTTCTTTATACACCTGGTTTGAGTTGATTCTGAGGAAATCAAGGCCACCAACAAAACGGTTCCTTAATTTGCCAATGTTGAAATCGCCGTTAAAATTTTGTTGTACCTCAGTTACTGTTTGTGAGCTGTTCTGAGAAGATTGATCATAACGCCCCATCATATTGTTACCCATCAAGTAATAGTATGGCCCAAATCCATTTGAATAACTATAGCTCGAAGAAAAATCAGTTTGTGATTTCCAGTGATCAGAAATTTTATAATTCACTACACCAAAAAAGTTATCGTTTTTTGATTGTTGGGATAAATTACCTGCATTATAAGTATTATAATAAAAATCTTTCACCAGTGTAGATTTGCCCACATTTAATTCGGCAGCAGTTATACCATCAAAGAAATAAATAGGTTGAATGGTATTGTTGCCTTCAAAAAGTTCAGCATCAAACTGGAATGACAGTCTGTCATTCACTTTATATAATAAACTTGGATCAACGGTTATTCCCCTGCTAAATCCATTCTCCTGCCAGCTGCCCTGGTAATTAAAAGCCGTATTTAAGCGGAATAATAATTTTTTATCAGCATCAAGCGGGGTATTTATATCAGCGCTAACACGGTTTAAACCATAGCTAGCTGTATTATAGGTTATCTGTCCACCCAAAGTATCATAAGGTTTTTTGGTAACACGATTAATTAAACCGCCATACGAAGTTAAAGCACTACCAAACAACGTTGCCGATGGGCCTTTTAAAACCTCAACGCTCTCTACATTTACCAGATCAATAGTATTACTTACTCCACCTGATATGCCATTACGTAACAGGCTTTGTACAGTAAACCCACGTGAATTATAATAAGCGCCGCCATCACCACTACGACCGGTAGCCTGCCACATAACTTGCATGCCAGGAGCATTTTTAATTGCATCATCAACTGTGATAACATTTTGCTCTTCTAACAATGCCGAACTTATGTTGCTGTAAACCTGCGGATTTTCAAGGTTATCCAGCGGTATTTTTTGCACATCATTAGTGCGCTTTTTAGCGAATTTATTTGTTTTATTACCGTTAATGGTTACTTCGCTCAATGCGTTGGCGCTGATTTGGACTGTTATAACCGGCACAACCGTTGTTTCGCCGCCTTTTATCACAACATCAATTTCCTGGTTTTTTATACCAACATGCGATACTACAAGTACATAGTTGCCTGCCGGGGCCTTAAATTCATATTCCCCGTCTTCGTTGGTAACCACACCGTAGCGGGTACCTTTTAGTTTTACTGTAATATTTTCGGCTGGTTCCTTTTGCGAAGTCACCACATCCCCTTTTATGGTGCCTTTAACAGTACCTTTTTGCTGTGCAAATGTAGTTATTGAGATAAAGAATGATGAGAAGAGGAAAAGAGCGAATGGTTTTTTGAGCGATAAGTATATATGTGCCATTATTGTTTTTATTTAGACTAATTATAAATAATGGCCAAAAGTATAACGATCATGCTTAAAAACAAAGTTTTTTTGATTATTTATTTGAGAAGAAGTTATAATAGAGGATTAATTTGAAGGAATTTATACGGCAATAAACCGTTTATGAGACAATTAATAAAAAAAATACCATTTATAAAGGGGAGGCAGACTTACGAAGTTTTCAAAACTTCGTAAGTCTTTCATTTATACATAAAAAACTATTTATTCAGTTTTCTTAACTCTTCGCGAATGTATTGACCAGCTGGAGTTAACTGATCATCGGACCAATTTCCGTTATCGGGAGCGCCCGGCACCAGCAGTGCGGTGGTTTCTTGTTTGTCGGTAATGTTCCAATTGGTCCAGCATAGTTTGTTGTCTTCAAGCCACTGCATCCAGGTATTTACTTCCTGTCTATCGAATTTGCCATTGCCGTTAGCTTCACCTACCCCCCACTCGGTTACGATTAGCGGAAGGCCTTTTTTTAATGCCAAGTCAGCTTTAGCCCGAAGCTTTTCCTGGTGATAAGGATCGGATGCATAAAAATGGAAAGAATAAGCAATGTTTTTGAACCCGATAATAGGGTCAGCAGCGGCAATATCAACATCCTGATCCCAGTGCGGGCTACCTACAACAATCAGATTATCAGGATCATATTTACGGATTTCGGTAATTACCTGTATGGCATAATTTTTTGCGGTATCCCAGCTGATGGCTTCGGGTTCGTTCCATACTTCGTAAATCACATTGGGCACACCGTGATACTTTTGGGCCATCTCCGTAAAAAATTCCTTCGATTGGGATAAATGAAGGTTGCTGTGATGATCGTGCCAATCAACCAAAACATAAATACCGTCTTTTATAGCCCGGTCAACTACGTTTATAATTAACTGTTTTTGTTGTTCGGGCTCCTGCAGATACCCATGATCGGGCTGTACACCCATTGCCGCGCGGATGATGGATACCTTAAAATCGCTTTTCAACCAGTCGACAACAGCAGGGTTATAATATTTCCGGCCACCCCATAAACTCCACGAAAAACTAATGCCCCGTAATTGCGGCGCAACACCATGCTGATTAACAATTTGGTTGTTTTGGATACTTAAAGTTCCGTTAATAGCTACCGGAGTTTGCGCAGGCTGCGCAAAAAGGGTAAGATTAAAAATTACATTCAATAAAATTATCCCGATCGCTTTTTTCATATCTATAACCAATGTAAGCTGAATAACTTTATGCTATATAATTATGCAAAAAAACGATTATAAAATGTTAAAAAAAGGAGCCAAGAAGCAAGAGTCAAGAACCAAGAATAGCGTCAAGAACTAAGATTCAAGATGTTAGAAAATAGAAATTGAGAATAATAATCTTCTGTTTTTCTTGGGTCTTGGCTTTTGATTTTTTTCTTTCTGGTTCTGGTATTTTGCCTCTTTTCGTCAGCTATTCAAATATTTGCAGGTAACGTGCTACAGAATCATTGAAAATCTGCTTAGCACCGCTATAAATATTTTGCCATTCAAATGCGCCAAACATACTATCAAATTGTAACGGGCTAACCTGCTTTTTGATATATAAAACATCTTTTTGGGGTAATGGGATCACGTTGGGGTAACTATGCATCATGCTCACAAAATTGAGGCTATGACCAATATAGAGACTATCACCAACAAATAAGCTGCCGCTGGCACCAATGTTGGGCGCGTGCAAAACCGTGCTTCCTGCAAAATGGCCAGCGACGTGAATAATATCCATACCGTCCCACAGGGCCAGTTTTTCTCCGCTCCATAATTTTATATGCGGGCTTTTATCCATTACCCATTCTTCATCGGCACCGTGAAGATAGATGGGGCAATTAAAAACCTGAGCCCACCCGGCCATTAAGCTATAATAATGCGGATGCGAAATAGCAATGCCTTTTAACCCACCTAATGAGTGGATATAGGCAACTGTTGGCTCATCCAAAAACGGTAAACAATCCCATAGTAAATTACCACCCGGCGAGCAAATTACATGCGCCTTTTGGGCAATAGCAAAATCCGGCGTTATCCGCAGTGCATAAACATCAGGCAGCACCTCGTTAAAACGAATACTCCTGCCATTTTTTAAATCATTGTAACTGATCCATCGCTGACCGGAAATGGGAACATATTGCCTATCATCGGCACAAACAGCACATATTAACGGGACGGTATCTTTATACCTTGTACCACAGGTGCCGCAAATATTTTCTTTGTCCTGATCGGTTAAGATTAACTCGTGTGCTGCCATTTGTACTTTCTGTTTATCAGTTGTTATAGGCTTCGTAAGCGGCTTTGGCTATTTTGGCGATAATTGCCTCGCGGGTGGCTTCGTCGTCTTTCGAGTTACATACAAATACCGCAATGGCTAAATGTTTTCCGTTGGGTAATGTAATAATACCTACATCATTAGTAGCCGGAGATAAACCTTCATCATTAGTTGGTGATGTTCCAGTTTTATGAGCTACTTCGGTACCGGCAGGTAGCAAACCCTTTATCCGCTTAGGGCCGGTGCTTGTTTCGGTCATTATCTTATATAAAAAGTCGGTATTGGTTTTTGAAAGTATTTTGTCTTTATAAAACAGATCAAGCAGTTTTGTCATTTCAATGGGTTTAACCCAATTGGTGTATTGCAGCTCCCATTCCGATGCCATATCAGCTTCCGAGGCGCGCACCGCAATACCTCTTATGCCCAAATGCAGCATGTAATCCTGCACGGTTTGCGGGCCATTAAGCGCTTTTATCAATATATCACATGCATCATTATCACTTAACGATACCATATAACTTAGCAAATCCCTGATGGATACATCAACATCACCTTTCGGAAATTTATCGCGCAGCGGACTGTAGGTTTTTTGCATGTCTTTTTTAGTGACATGGATCATCTGATCCAAAGTAAACTTGCCCGAATCAACCCAATGCAAAACAGTTAATGCGATAGGAAACTTCATTACGCTGTGCATTACCAAACGGGCCTTGCCGTTATAAGTAACAGTATCGCCGCTTTCTAAACCCAAAACGGAAACGCCTATAATGGCTTTTGCGGGTTTAGCAATCTGATCTATCTGATCGCGCAGCGAACTTTGCTGTGCGTGGCTGCAAAAAGGAATTAAAAGAAAATTTATTAAAATGGCAGGCAGGATGTATTTCTTCATAACACAATAATAACGCAATTATGCTGTATGAAGTTTATTTGAATTGTAAAATAATGCGATTAAAAGTAGTACATCGTACGCAGCTATAATTAATTTCACGCTAATCTTGTTTTAAGTCTGTAAAATTTCGTTACTTGAGGCTGGTAATCTGATCCCTCCATTATGCAAAGAAGAAATTTCTTAAAAACCGGCACGTTAGCCGGATTAAGTTTAGGCACATTAGCCGCGGCCTCATGTAATTTAGTATCCACAGATAAAAAGCAGGATAGCAGCCCTACTGATAACTCACCTGATGATTTTACTTTGAACGAGGTTACTATTGATACGCTGCAGCAAAAAATGCAAAGCAAGGAATATACTTCGCGCGCTATAACGGAGCTTTATTTAAAAAGGATAAATGATATTGATAAAAGTGGCCCGAAATTAAATGCTATTATTGAACTTAATCCCGATGCTTTAAGCATTGCTGATGCGATGGATAAGGAGCGGGCCAACGGTAAAGTACGCGGGCCACTGCATGGCATCCCTGTTTTAATAAAAGATAATATAAATAGCGGCGATAAAATGCATACCACCGCCGGAGCGTTGGCCATTGCCGATAATATTGCCAAAAAGGACGCCTTTATTATTAATAAACTACGTGAAGCAGGTGCGGTACTTTTAGGCAAAACGAATTTAAGCGAGTGGGCCAATTTCCGGTCGACCCGTTCAACCAGTGCGTGGAGCAGCCGGGGCGGCCAAACCAAATGTCCTTATATTTTGGATCGTAATCCCAGCGGATCGAGCGCGGGATCGGGTTCAGCGGCGTCAGCAAACTTATGCGCTATCGCTATCGGCACGGAAACAGACGGTTCTATTGTTTCGCCGTCATCAGTAAACGGGCTGGTAGGTATTAAGCCAACGGTTGGTTTATGGAGCCGATCAGGCATTATCCCAATTTCAAAGACGCAGGACACCGCCGGACCAATGGCACGTACTGTAAAAGATGCAGCCATTTTATTGGGTGCTTTGGCTGGTGAAGATCCGCAGGATAGCTACACCGCTGCCAGTAAAGGAAAGATTGAAGCCGATTACACCAAATTTTTGGACGCCGAAGGTTTAAAAGGCAAGCGCATAGGCATAGAAAAAAGCGCCCTTACCATTAACCCGGCTATGGATGTTTTATTTCAGCAAGCTGTTGATACCTTAAAAAGCAAAGGCGCCATTATTGTTGAGGTTGAACTGTATAAGCAACTTAAAGATGCCTCGCATTCACAATTCACCGTTTTATTATACGAGTTTAAAGATGGGCTGAACAAATATTTAAGTACCGCCAACTCAAAAGTAAAATCGCTGGCTGAGGTCATTGCTTTTAACAAACAAAACGAAACCAAGGCAATGCCATTTTTTAAGCAGGAGACTTTGGAGCTTGCCGATAAAAAAGGCGGTTTGGATGAAAAAGAATACATTGATGCAGTAAAAGCCACAACCACCATTAGTCGTAACGCTATTGACACGCTGTTAAAAACAAATAACCTTGATGCCATAGTTGCACCAACCAATGGGTTTGCCTGCTGTATTGATTTGGCCAATGGCGATTACGACAATGGATTTTCATTCTCCGGCCCTGCGGCCATGGCCGGGTATCCGCATATTACCGTGCCAATGGGGTATTTTAACGAGCTGCCCGTGGGATTATCTTTTATCAGCACTGCTTATAAAGAGGCTGATATTATAAAGCTGGGCTATGCTTTTGAACAGGCAAGTAAAAAAAGAGTGATGCCGGGGTTTAAGTCGGCTTTGTTGGGTTGATTGGGTTGCGTTTATTAAGTTGATTGGTTGTTGACGGTTTTTAGTTTGAAATTACAGATTAATTGCCTTTTTAGTTAATTTGCAAACATAGAACTGCCAACTTTAAACTGCAAACTGAAATACCATGGAATTTGGAAGAGTAACCCCGGAGGAATTATTTAGTGTAGATTTTACGCTTCCGCCTGATCCTGAATTAACTGTAAAAATTTTACACGCATCAAAAACGGATAAACCTTTGCAGGTCCATGTGGGTTGTGCCAAGTGGGGCCGCAAAGAGTGGCTGGGCAAAATATATCCGCTTAAAACTAAAGAGGCTAATTTTTTGGATGAATATGTAAAGCATTTTGACTGTATTGAGCTAAATGCCACCTTCTACAATATTTATGGGCCTGAAATGATTGCCAAATGGAAGGCTAAAGCCGATCAAACACCAGGCTTTAAATTTTGTCCTAAGTTTTCTCAAAACATCAGCCATATCCGCAGGTTAAAAAATGCTGATGAGGTGACTACCAAATACTACGAAGGCATAATGGCCTTCGGCGATAAATTAGGACCGCTATTTTTACAGGTAGGCGATAATTTTACGCCCAAAAGTATGCCCGATTTGAAGGCTTACCTTGAAAGTTTACCAAAAGATGTACCGGTATTTTTGGAGATGAGGCATAAAGAATGGTTCGCATCTGCCGAATACCGTACTGAAATTTTCAACCTGTTGCATCAGCTAAATATTGGCGCGGTTATAACAGATGCATCGGGTCGCAGGGATGTAGTACACATGGAACTGCCCACACCACATGCGTTTATCCGCTTTGTGGGCAACAGCCTGCACCCTACCGATTATACCCGTATTGATGAATGGGTGGCACGCATTAAACAATGGCAGCATAAGGGTTTGCAATCGGTTTGGTTTTTTATGCACCAGCACGATGAGCGCTATTCACCCGAGTTAGCTGATTATACCGTTGAGCAAATGAATAAACATTTAGGGCTGAGTTTATCGCGTCCTAAATTTATAGACAGGGATAAGGGCTTGTTTGATTAATAGTTGTCTGAATCAGAATTTACAGAATTTTAGAATTTTCAG
>OLKV01000153.1_pt1 | contig 21013 bp, 21 predicted proteins | sample 1604391 | NCBI WGS metagenome assembly OLKV01 (sample SAMEA104055711, study PRJEB20765) | soil metagenome | isolation source: soil | reverse complement strand
TCCGTTGGCTCCCGTTGGACCTTGTAAGCCGGTAAAGCCCGGTGTTCCGTTGGCTCCGGTTGGACCTTGTGCGCCGGTGAAGCCCGGTGTTCCGTTGGCTCCCGTTGGACCTTGTAAGCCGGTAAAGCCCGGTGTTCCGTTGGCTCCAGTTGGACCTTGCATCCCAGTGGCACCCTTAACGCCGGTAAAGCCACCGAGCCCAGCAATCCCTGTAAAACCTTGTATACCTGTGGCACCCTGAACTCCTGTAGCGCCCTGAACTCCTGTGGAACCCTGGACCCCTGTAGCACCTATAGCACCCACGGGGCCGGTAAGGCCATTCATAATAGCATAACTCCAGGTTGTTCCGGGATAACCCGTAAAGCCCTGTACGCCCGTAAATCCCTGAACGCCCTGGAACCCCTGCGGACCAGTTGGACCTAAAAGGCCGGTTACACCCTGCAGGCCGGTAGAGCCCTGCAATCCCTGGAACCCCTGGGGTCCGGTAGGGCCTAAAAGGCCGGTTGCACCTTGGGGACCTGTTGGACCCTGTGGCCCATCTGGCCCTGTTGGGCCCATAGGGCCGGTGACGCCATCTTCCAGTAAATTATTTTGCATGCTTCAGTAAACTAATGGTTAACCCGCAATATATTTTCAAATCAATTTTAAAACATAGCTCAAGCGAATCACGTTCAAAGACTTTGGAGGTTTTGTTAGAATTTTAAGACAAACCGACGTAACCGGTCTGGTTTTTAAAGTGATACGTTTAAGCTGTATAAATGTAGATAGAAAATTTAATAAAACAAATGCTTTTCTAAATCTATTTTATTTGCACATTTAATGATGAGATTTACTGTTTCATTAAGATAAGTTGTTTGACTTGTTTTAACTGCGACGTAACTAGGTTCGTTTGCACTTATGATGTCACAAGGATTTTTTATTCATCCGCTGTTCGGGTTTTCAACTTCGAATCACCATGCTTGTAAAATGTATCTGCACAAATTATTATTAAACAACAAAGCCGTTTTACTTTCGTAGAGCGGCTTTGTTGTTTTTGTTGTCAATATCCGAACATCCTCCTGATTCAATGTTTGCAAACTTTCCTGTTCACCTCTGTTGTCTCACGAAAACATGACACAAAAAGAAACACGCGGGGCAGTGCGAAACAAAATAAGGCAAAATATTGCTGTAGGTCAGCAAGTTAACCCCTGCGTTTGCGACAACTTGCAACAGATGGGACAAAAAATGATTTAGCTGTTTCATCCTGATACAGATTTACGCCCCTTTTGTCATCCTTAAATAATAATAAATATTATTTGGAACAATCGTTCCGTAATGATTATATATTTGTGGAACGATTATTCCAAATATAGAAATATAATCATCACACAAAATGAAAAAGTTAGAAAACAAAGTAGCAGTAATAACAGGAGCATCAAAAGGTATTGGTGCAGGTATAGCTAAACACCTTGCAGCAGCAGGTGCAAGCGTAGTAGTAAATTATGCATCGGCAAAAGCAGGTGCAGATGCGGTTGTTGCCGAGATCACATCAAATGGCGGCAAAGCAATAGCCGTACAAGGTAATGTATCAAACGAAGCCGACGTTGCCCGTTTATTTGACGAAACCAAAAAAGCTTTTGGTGCTGTTGACATCCTGGTAAACAACGTCGGCGTTTATAAATTTGGCGGCATCGAAGAAATAAATGCAGAAGATTTTCACAGACAGTTTGACACCAACGTACTTGGTTTATTATTAGCCACACAGGGAGCCGTAAAAAACTTTAACACAAACGGTGGCAGCATTATTAACATAGGCTCGGCTGTAAGTAACATTACACCGGTTGGCAGCTCTATTTACACCGCAACAAAAAGCGCGGTTGATGCCATTACCCATGTATTGGCAAAAGAACTTGGCGCTAAAAAAATACGTGTAAACTCAATTAACCCGGGCATGGTTGAAACCGAAGGCACACACACTGCCGGATTTATTGGCAGCGATTTTGAAGCCGAAATTGTAAAAACCGCGCCACTTGGCCGTATCGGTCAGCCTGATGATATTGCCGACGTGGCTGTGTTTTTGGCATCAGAAGATTCACGCTGGTTAACCGGCGAAATATTACTGGCCAGCGGTGGTGTGAGGTAATATCTTATGAGTGCTCTAAAGATGGAACTGCAACTAAATTCCCTCCCTTGGGAGGGGTGTTAGGGAATTTGCGTAAAGGCAGGGAGGGGTTTATACGCTTGAAAGGCAGGTCGCAAAACCCCTCCCTACCCTCCCCGAGGAGGGAATCGCACGTGCCGTTGCTTTTAGAAATCTTCCGGGTGCCTTTAGTAATATCTAACACACCTAACAGAAAATAATTAAAAATGGATAGCTTTGCTTTAAATAGCAAAGCTATTTAAGGTTATGGCAAGAACTAAAGATTTTGATGAAAATGAAGTGCTGGCCAAAGCTATACAGCTTTTTTGGCACAAGGGCTACAACGGTACCTCCATGCAGGACCTTGTGGACGGATTAGGCATTAGCCGCTCAAGCCTTTACGACACCTATACCGATAAACATACCCTGTATATTAAAGCCTTAGAGAGCTATCAAAACGCAGGTGCGTGTAAAATTCAGGAGATCATTAATAATCCGGCCCCCGCAAAAGAAATTATTAAAGAATTACTGGAACTGGCCACAGGCGAATTACTGGTTGATCAGCAGCATAAAGGTTGTTTTATGGTGAACGCCGAAGTTGAAACAGCACCGCATGATACAGAAGTAAACGACCTTGTTTGCCGGAATGAACAGCAAATGGAGCAAGCGTTTTTTGAGGTGATACAAAAAGGGAAGGATAGCGGCGAAATAAAAAACCAACAGGATGCCCGTGCCCTGGCGCGGTTTATATTTAATGCCGTAAAAGGTATGCGTGTAACCGGAAAATCAAGTACAGATAAATCTGTTTTTGATGATATTATCAAGCTTACGGTGTCGGCGCTGGATTAGGGGGTGAGCAAATAAAATATGCCTGTAGACTGCGTCTACAGGCATATTTTATCCGAAGTCAGAGACATAGAACAGCGAATGGGCTATTATTGAACGATATTTTTATAAATAACCCCGTCTTTCATAATGATGAGAAAGTTTTTTTCAGGATCTTCTACCAATTTAATATTCTTTATTGGGCTGCCGTCCACCAGTAGCAAGTCAGCATAGGCACCCTGTTCAATTACACCAAGTTTACCTGCCGGGTATGGATTACGCAGGCCACATAAGCCAAGTAATTCTGCATTGGTAGATGTTGCCATTTTTAAAATCTCATAGGGTGTATACCAGCGTGTCAATTTAGCTAACTGGGCACCCTGCCTTGTAGCCAGTTTTGCATCGAAGAGGCAATCGGTGCCCCATGCTGTCTTTATTTTGTATTTTTTAGCAAGTGCATAGGCATTGTCAGTGCCCTTGGTCATTTCCAACTGTTTTTTCCGGTTTTCAGACCCTTCCGGCTGGGGATTTGCATCCTCATCATCCAAAAAAGGTTGTAATGATAGCCATATACCTTTTTGGGTAAGCAGTTGGGCGGTAGCGTCATCCATGAGCTGCGCGTGCTCTATACACTTTACGCCGGCATGTACGGCTGCGGCGATAGCTTTTGGCGTGTACGCATGCACGGCCACGTATGTTCCCCAATTGTCTGCGGCATCTACTGCCGCTTTAATTTCTGCCTCTGTAAACTGCGCCACATCTAACGGGTCATAACTGGAAGCTACTCCACCACCCGCCATCAGCTTTATCTGGGTAGCACCCAAACGCAATTGTTCCCTTGTCCTCATTAAAACCTGATCTGCACCGTCAGCAATAATGGTCATCCCCGTTTTTTCAAAGTAACTAAGAGGTGCGCCTATCTGCCTGGGTACATCCGTGGGCATCCCAAAGTCGCCATGGCCGCCGGTTTGAGAAATAGTAGCACCACTTGGATAAATGCGCGGCCCATTAATTAATCCCTGGTCTATTGCTTTTTTTAGGCTAAATGAAGCACCACCCATATCGCGCGCAGTAGTAAATCCGCGCAGTAATTGCTTTCCGGCAGCGTCTGCTGCTACAAGATTAATATACCCAATATCTGATATCATTGCTAATTGCAAAGGAATAGACTCCATTGTTAAATGAACATGTGCATCTATCAAGCCAGGCATCAGGAATTTCCCCTTGCCGTCAATAATTGTTGTATTACCGCTGCGATCTGTAGGAATTGGACTGGAAGAAATAGTTTTGATGAGGTTGCCCACTATTAATACATTACCGATGGTTGTTTTTTCATCTTTCCCGTTAAAGATTTCTACGTTATTGATCAGTATTGTTTTTGCTTGCCCGAATGCAAAGCTGTAAACGAAGAAGCAGGCGATAGTAAATTTATGTTTCATTTTTTAAGAATTTTAATATAAATTGAATGCCGGGCCTTATGCAAGAGAATGGAATAACAATCATAGCTAACTTTTTTTTAACATTTTACTTTTATGTATATGTTCAGTTATTCGCTTTTCTTACCATTCAGATCAAAAGTGGTGTGATAAGAATCTTTCTCATAATATTTTAATAAAATAAGAGCCGGATTACTCAATAGGGTATAAAAGAAACTAACAAAATAAGTTTGAATTAAATTGCACGAAGAATTTACACGGGAGTTTGAGGTTGCACTTTTAAATTTGGAACCCGTTTATTAACGCGTCACTAAAAAACGGCCTTCCTTAGTCCAGATGTTCCATCCCGGACTAAATTATCAGCAGATTTGCAATTAGGAGTGTTCGAAAGATTTATAAAAAGCAATGGCGCGTGCGATTCCCTCCTCGGGGAGGGTAGGAGGGGTTTTGCCACTTGCCTTTCAAGCGTATAAACCCCTCTCTGTCTTTACGCACATCCTGTCGCACCCCTCCCAAGGGAGGGAATTTAGCTACAATTCTATCTTTCGAACACTCAAGATTTGCAATCTGCGTGAACCGCAAATAACAAAATTTATAACAGCGTGGCGCTGCCCTTCAAACAAATTTTCGTTATTATAGCCAAGCGGCACGCCATAGCCGGGCGAGAGAACTGCAAATATTCTTAGCTATAAATAAATAGTTTTCGCTTCATCGGGAGATCAGAATTTGTCCTTCCCCTAAACTAAGACTTCAAAACGGCAATTGGTTGTTTTATTTGGGGCTTATAGACCTTTTTTAACCATCCCCGTAACGGAATATCGTAGTAATGAGTTATTAAATAGGATGCGATCAAACTAGCCGAAATACCTATTGTTTTTGAAATAACCGGCCCAACAGATGGCACTAAATAATCGCTGATTGATGTCCCCAAACATTGATGGATCAGATATAAAACAAAAGAGAGATTTCCTAACTCCACCAAAAGCGGATGTTTTAAAATTGCTGCCTTGTTGTAAATGACCAAAAAAAACAGAAGGTAGTACACAAAACAACAAATTAAGTGCTCGGTATTATTTAAATAAAATTGTGCTTTTCCACCGATAGAATGTGTTAATGCTATAAGAACAAATGAAAATAAAAGCAATGATAATCTGATATAATTCATTCCTTTTGTATAAATCAGATAAAATACAATACCGGCTGCAAAAAGATGAAAATGGCAAATAAGCGGAAATAATGATCTGGTTATAATAAAGAACCGTGTATAAGCTGGCGATGAGTCACCAAATAATTGATATGCCGGTATTATGGTTGCTATCAAAACCAGTCCAATAAAAATAGTAAGCTCTATATGTTTAAACAGTTTAAAGCGCCAAAGCAGACTTATCAATACATAAAAATTTATCTCTATATATAATGTCCAATAAGCTTGTACCAGATATCCGCATCTGAAAACTGGTTGCAGCATAGTAAAATTACCTGCGATGAAATTCAATTGATGAGAAATAACCTGGTGGCTTAATATAGTATAGCAAGGTATGGCTATTATTATTGAAAGCCAATAAGCAGGATACAAACGTATTACCCTTGAAAACCAAAAGTCTCCAATACTCCGGGCATTTATTATCGACATATAAATAACAAAACCGCTTATCATAAAAAAAAGATCAACACCCGTAACCCCATACACAAAAAGGTCAAAATGGAAGATACAAACAGCCATTGCTGCCAATCCACGTAATCCATCAAGTTCAAATAGTCTTCTTTGTTCCAATATTTTAATTATTAATACACTTCAATATTTACACCGTTAATCCGGACGTTCCATCCCGCTCTAAATTATCAGCAGATTTGCAATCTGTGTGAAACCAAATAAAAAAGCCGCCCTACTTTCGTAAAGCACTTCGTAAACAGTACGGAAAGCTGTCCCACCCGTTATTGAGGTCTTAAACGATTAACAAATATTTAGGGTTCGAAACCTCAATTTATGACTCAATAATCAATCGATTATAGTTCGCCTTTCAAATAACTCCTTCTTTTTTTCTGACTATTAAATTATGCCTATTGCATAATTTAATGTTATGTTCTCAACTTCCGGCTTTATATTGAAACCAATCAAAATTTGCAATATTTTTAGAGACTGTGCCCTTTCCTTTGGCAAACATACCAACATACACACCGGTAAATCCGCCGACAAACTCCGAGCTTAAAAATTTCGTGGCTATGGCGCCCAGGTTAATAAAATCTTCGGTCCCTTGCCGGTAGCTAAAGACATAATCATTGGAAGTTCCGGTTACTTTAAGTTCAACGGAGCCAGGGTCTAAAGGCACTTGCTTTTCCGTATGTGTTAAGTCCCCCAGGTCATATATCAGAGATAGGTAGCGCTTACCGGCCGTTTGGGTGATACAAAGGTTAAGCCGATAGTTCTTATCCATCATCACGGTGAGGCCTGCTTCTTCATCCGGCAATTTAGGGTTAAATTCCAGCAAGGTAGATGCCGAAAAGTTGAAATGCTCCTGGCGGCGTCCAACAAAAGTTAAAGGCTGGTCATCAGTGTTTCCAATCAATCCTAAATGTCCGCTGCCTTTGCCGATATGGTAGTTTGCCATTACCGGGTTATTGATATAGTTCCACTGGTAGGCGAGGGTATCAGCGTCGAAGTTATCCCTGACCTGTGGTTCTGCATACGGGTGCAGCGGCAATGTTTTAACCTGCATATTCAGCTGTATGGTGCCGTTACCGTTAACCACCGGCCAGCTATCCTTTTCCCATTTAACCGGCACTAAAAATGTTTCGCGCCCCAAAATATGGTTGCCATTAACCGGCCTGAAACCCAGGGCTACCATCCACCAGCTACCGTCTTGCGCCTGTACCAGGTCGGCATGGCCGGTGCCCTGTATGGGGTTACCCTCAGCATTCCGGTTAATATGGGTTAAGATCGGGTTTGCCGGGTCTGCGGTGTAAGGACCGGTAAGCGCCCTGCTCCGGGCCATCATTTCTTTGTGCCCGTACTCGGTACCGCCTTCTGCTATCATCAGGTAATACCAGTTATCCTTTTTATAAATATGCGGGCCCTCAGGATAGCGCCCTCCGGTGCCTTGCCAAATGGTTTTTGGGGCTGATAACAGATGTCCGGTATGGATATCGATCGCCATCAGTATAATTCCCTGTGACCCATCGCCCGGATTAGTGATCAGGTAACTCTTTCCGTCATCATCAAAATAGAGCGTAGGGTCAATTACAGGATATTTCGTTGGTATATCGATCCATATAGGATCCGACCATGGCCCAGCCGGGTTATTTGCAGTAACATAAAAGTTTTTAAGAAGCGAAATATTAGTAGTTACCATGTAATAGGTACCGGCGTGGTAGCGGATAGTTGGCGCGTATATGCCGCCGGTTGTGAGCGACGCATTATTAAGGGGGAGCTGCTGCGGCCGATTTAGTACATAGCCTATCTGCTGCCAGTTTACCATATCCTTACTGTGAAAGATAGGAACGCCAGGAAAATAGCCGAAACTACTGTTGACCAGGTAAAAATCATCGTTCACCCGGCACACACTTGGGTCCGGATGAAAACCGGGGATGATCGGATTTGTATAAGTTGTTTGGGCCGATATTTTTAAGCAAAGTGGCGCCGTAACCAACAACAAAAAGAGTACTTTTTTCATTATTTTTCCGCAAAAGATGATTGCAATTATAGCCATTATTTGACTCAATACAAGTATTGAGTCTTAAAGCTTCCCGTTAGCCAGGATATTCCATCCCGGACTAAATTATCAGCAGATAAGCAATCTGCGTAAACCCCAAAACAACAAAACCGCTCTAATTTTGTAAAGCGGCTTCGTTATTATTTCTAAAAAATTGCACTTTCTTCTTTCAAGCCCCGACTGCAATTATCCTCCAAAATTGACTTCCCCAGATTAAAAAACATCGCCGTCATCCGGGACAAGCACCTTGTTTTTACCAATACCGGCTGCGGCCAATGCGTTTTTAAGATCAGTCCTGTCTATCGTACAATGATTAACCGCTTCTAAATGAACAGCTACTACCAGGGCTTCAGGAAGTTTTTGATGAACATTGAGTACGTCTGCCGCTGTCATGGTGATAGGATCGCCAGTCAAAAACCTCGGTGCTCCGGAATTTACAATAATAAGCTGAGGCTGGTATTTATCCAGGGCATCTTCTACTTCCTTACACCAAATGGTATCACCTGCAATATAAACTGTTTCCTGTTGATCTTTTAAAACAAATCCCGAAACCTCGCCCATCATTTCTTCAATTTCACCGGTGCCGTGATGTCCTCCGGTTCGGCTTATCTTAATACCTCTGAAATTTACCTCATCGGTTATCTGTGTTACATTAACGAAACCCTGACTTTTAATCTTTTCAGTGTCGGCCGGCTGACAAAATATTTGCATCTGCTTATCAATAAGCGTTTGCGCTGCAATATCCCAATGATCACGATGTGTATGCGTAATCAACACGGCATCCAGATTTGTTAGTATTTCGTTCAACTCATTTTTACTAACAGGAAGCTCCACCGTTGGAATTCGTTTATTGTTGGCGGCATTTTGAACAGTATCCATGGCTTCCTTAGCAGAAAGCATAGGATCAACCAAAATTGTCAATCCATTTATTTTAAGTACCAATGTGGCATTTCTTAACAATCTGTATTCATTTTTCATTCTCAGATGTATTTTTTGAAATTTGCCCGTAGTTTAATAAAAGACTCAGCAACGGACAGTTGCCGAAATTAAGGTTTTTCCCGATTTCCGGATGTTCCATCCCAGACTAAATTATCAACAGGTTTGTAATCTGCGTGAACCCGCCAAGTTAAGCATTCCGCCTGACTGAACAATGTTTTGCGTATCCATCCATACTGACGCGAGATACTGTTGGGCAGGCAAATGAACAAAAATACCTCGTGACTTCTAACGAAAAGTCACGAGGTACTGTCAAAACTATGGCCCGCCCGGATACACCAAAACCAGTTGTTAAGCTAATTTAATTACATCAGGAATCGAGCTATTTTATTTTAATTCGATGTTTAATATAGCCTGTCCCTTTTCGGCTAAATAGGTTTTAATGAGATCAATATAAAGTTTGGTTCCATTTTCAGAATTAGTAAAAATGATAATGCCCTTACCCGATTTGGGTAAAAGAAAGCAGATGGAGTGAGCGCCCGGATCATCACCACCGTGCGAGATAGCATATTCCCCATCACCAAGCGGATCATAGATAAACCACCCCAGGCCAATGTAACGCCCATCTTTGGTTTTGGTATTATTACTTAACATCTGTTTGGCAATATCTTCCGATATTCCTTCATGATTCATCACTGATATCATAAATTTTCCATAATCGGCAATAGTAGTTTTAAGCTGGTCGGCTCCGTTTGATATTTTGTTTTTTTCGATAGGCAGCGGATCTCCGTTACTATCATGCTGAACAGCAAACCGGGATTCGTCCATACCGGCATCCCATGTCAAATGACTGTCAGTCATGCCGAGCGGTTTAAAAATAATTTCTTCAGCCAACTCGCTCAGCGGTTTATGAAACTTAGCTTCCAAAGCTCGGGTTAAATATTCAAATCCTTCGCCCGAGTATTGATATTTAGTTCCGGGATCAAACAGAAAGGCCAGTTTTTTATCTTTGAGTTCCCGGCGCCAATTAGGGAATCCGCTTTGCTGTGTGAGTATATGCCTGGTTGTTAATATTTTACTTCTTGGGTCCGTTTTTACATCCGGATCAGTCCAATATTTATAAAGAGGTTCATCCAGGCTCCATTTGCCTTCACTCACCAGCCTTAACGCTATCATGGTGGTAACCATTTTAGTTAATGAGGCCACGTTGAAGATAGAATTGTAAGCAGCAGGACGGCCTTTATCCAGCTCGCCATATACCTTTATCTGCTGTAATTTACCATGATCTATCACACCTACCGCCAGCGCCGGTACCTTGTTCTGTTTTAGCCATGCTTCAACACTGCTTACATCTTCCAGGTTTGGTGTGCCGGCCTCTGTATCCTGGTGATCATAACTCAGGCTTCGAAGTAGTTTCCATTCGCCATTTTCCAGTTTCCATACATTGCTGAATTTTGCACGACTGGTAAAATATAATGGTTTACCAGGTTCTAATGCATAAAAGCGATGAATACCTGTTTCTATGGCGCCGTACAATACCCCGTTCTTTTCAAGCGGATAAACCTGCATACTGCCGGGCTCTAATACCCTGCTTGCCTTATAATTAAGGCTGCATACATTGTTTTTTACGCTATTAATAAAGGCAGCCTTTGACAGCATCATTCCGGCCTGATCATGGTAAAATTCAAAGTTATCGCTAACCAATGTTTCAAAAGTTAGAATATTGCAAGTATTGAAACCTACATCGAATAAAAGACTGTCCTGCTTTTTTATGGTTTGATATAAAGATGAAGATGTGCTAACCTGAGCCTGTACAGGATGACAAGCAATAACTGCGATGATTGCCAACGCAGTAAAAGCAATTTTTTTTAACTGGTTAATCTTAAGTTTATTGATGGATTTTTTAATGCAGATGGGTGATACTTTCATGTTTGGATAAGATTGTGCCATTAAATTTTATTATTAATTGGATTAAATGCCTTGCAACTGTTATTAATTGATTTGATATTTTCCAATTAACCAACATCAATGCCAATGATTACATCGTTGATAATCAACAACATAATAAAAACACACCAATTGTAAGTGTACGTTTATGATTCATCCCTTGTTTGAAAACGTTACATGAAGCAAACTAAAAAGTGGCCGACCCGGTTGCCGAATAACCAAAACGTCCTTTTTAAATTTAGGGCTTTTTAATTGGTGTTATATCAGCCCTCAAAGCAACCTTTTGCCCCGCAGTTACGAATACTACTAATGTAACCCGTTAGTTTTAAAAATGAGCCTAAAAACCAACCTGCAATTAAAGTTAAACGCTTTTGCCAAAAAGGGAAAGTGGAATAATACCCTGGTAAATATTATTACCGCCCCTTTATTTTGGATTTTACTTGTCAGTGGTATTGTGCGGGCAATTTACTATTCGGTTTTATTAACCACCCGCGCGGTTGATACGGCAACTTATATAAACTACTCCGCCAATATTTTAAAAGGCGAAACGGATGGTTTACGTACGCCGATATACCCGTATTTTATCAAATTGGTGGGGCTGTTTGGTCAACAAAATTTGATGAATAATGTGGTTATTGCACAAATCATTATTTCTTTTTTCGCTATCATTTTGTTTTATAATGTGGTGAAGGTTTGTTTTAAGCAAAACGGTGTAGTATTTTATGCAACCTTACTATATGGGGTAATGTTGCCAGTCATCAATTTCGATAAACTGGTGCTCACCGAATCGCTCTCCATCAACTGTAGCCTGCTGCTTATTTATATGGTAGTTAAATACCTGCAACGGCCGGGTATCGGTAAGGCATTGGCGCTTACTTTGTTTGTTTTTGTTTGCATTATGCTACGACCATCATTTGTTTATTTATTGCCGTTGACCGTTGTGTTTTGGATTTCGAGGTTACTTTTCTTTCGCAAAGATTGGAAGATGTGCCTATCCGGGCTGGCCGCATCCGTAGTTGTTATGTTGTTAATAATAGGTTATTCTCACCTAAACAAAAGGAATCACAATTTTAACGGCATTTCTGTAGTAAGTAATAATAACGAAATGGCGGTCATCGTAAACGCTAATATTTATCAATATGGTAATGACCCCGAAATTACCGCGGCCATAAAAACCAATCTTGATCTGCAGCAAAAAAATAGCGGGAAACCCAGCAAGGGCGAGAATGTGATGCTGAAATTTGAACCCGACCGGGTGCATCAATTCATCGTGATGTGTATAAAAAATCAGCCGGCTGCTTTTGCTTTTGCTATCGGCGGCAAACTAATCGATTTACAAACATTCAATATATTCACCGATTATGCCGATCATAAGCTCAGTTATTTGGCCTTTCGGATGAATAATATCGAGTACATATTATTTTGTGTGACGTTTAATATCCTCTATATTTTTATCGTGGTTACGTTTGTGATGATTATTACCGGTTGGCTCAAAAGAAAACAGGTACCCTGGTTTTGCCTGTTATTGTGGCTGCTAATTTTTGCCCAGGTGGCGGTAGCTATTATCGGCGGATATTCCGAATATCCCCGCCTCATTTTACCCGCTATGCCGGCGCTGATCATTCTTTTGTTTTCATATATCGATAAAATTAGCTTCGCAATAGATAGTAATAAGTTAAAACGCTACCCGGTAACAATATAAAACTATTAAAAGGTTAGTCTACTACACGCTTACCCAATCTCCTGCTTCACCTTCGGTATCCTCCGCGCATTTACCAGCATATAAATACCATAACAGGCTGTTGCAATGGCAAGCCCTACGCCTGTAAAGCCGAAGGCGCCAACCGGACTAAGCGTTTTATTAAGCGTTAAAACAATGGCTAAAATGGCAACTATGGTGCTCCAGGTGGCAAGGTAATAGTCGATGGTACGTTTAAATACTTTTGCAAGGGGATAAAAATGCAAACCTACCACCAGGCCTATAACCGGAATAACCAGTTCGGGATGACCAAGGTTCACTACCACATTTGCGCCTATAAAAATCACCAGCCCTTCGGCACCAAAAATTATTCCGAACCATTTTCCGGTTCGCTTTTTCTCGGCGATGTCAGCTTCTGAGGTTAATTCGGGATAATATTTGGCTACCCTAAATAGCTTTATCGCATTCACAACAAATAAAATGCTCAGCAGCGGGAAGATGAGTAATACCGGCCAGTAGTTGGTTGCAGCAAGCCCATGATAGCCAATAATGGCCCATAACAAAGTAAAAGAGGCCATCATTATTAAGCCCGTAGCAATGCCCTTTACAGCTACAGCAGGGATGACATGAGGTTCGTTTTCCATTTGCATATTTTTTTAATATAACTAAAAGATTTACCGTTCCAATTTCGCCACGCGCTTTGGTGTATCCGCTCCGGAAACTATTGTTCTGGAACTTAATGCAATAGCCCTTATTGTTGCCGTAATATTGCTCATATCAAGGGTACTCACTTCGTCTTTTACGGTATGGTATAATTTGTCAATATCAATTTGATCGGTTGATATGGTATGCGCCGGAACGCCTACTCTTGCCAGCGAAGCATTGTCGCTGCGGTAAAACAGGTCTTGCGCGGGATAAGGGTCGGGGTAAAATTTAAAGGCGGTTCCTTCCAGGTTTTTTTGCAGGATAGGCCCAAAGTCTGATCGTTCAAAGCCGGTTATAAACGCTGAGTTCTCACCAAATTTTGATGCCTTGCCAATCATTTCTATGTTAAACATGGCCACCACTTTATCCGGGTCAACCGTTGTGGCAAAGTGCTGCGAGCCGTACTCGCCAATTTCTTCGGCAGTAAAGGCTACAAATACCAGCGTGCGCGCGTTGTTATTTAGTTTTTTAAAGTATTTAGCCAGTTCAATTACGGCCGTGGTGCCTGATGCATCATCATCGGCACCGTTGGCAATGCTATCACCTTGCACAGGCTTAAGAATGCCCAAATGATCGTAATGGCCCGAGAATATTACAAATTCATTCGGCTTTGTTTTACCCGGGATTATGCCAGCAACGTTAAACAAAGGCAATTGCTCCGCTTTCCCTGCGTAGCTTACCTCAAATGATTTTAGATCGTCATGATTACCCAAAACAAACACCAGCGCCTGGTTATCATCGGGTTTTAAACTAACAGAACCCAGGGCAAAGCGATCTTTTAAGGATTTAAAAATGGAGGTAAATTGCGGATCAACAAGTATCAGCATTTTTTTGCCGCTGTGGATATAGTTCAAATACTCGGTGCGGAAATTCTTATCGGCACTTAGTTTAACTACCTGTACATCGCTGTTGTTAGTCCAGCTAAGTGCTGTTGCACTAGTATTGGTAAACACACTATCAGCCGAAATTACTTTCCCGTTAATACTCACCAGTGTTTTAACAGCGGTAACGCGCGTCATACTAAAATTCTGACGGTAGCCATTATCTCCGGCCATGGGTTGCAGGCCAATTTGCTTGTATTCACCTTCTATAAATTGGGCGGCCTTTTCAATTCCCGGTGTAAACGTTGCACGACCCTGCATATCATCAGCCGCAAGCGTTTTAATAACACGTTCCACATCGCTTTGCTGGATGAGTTTATTTACATCCTGCCCAAAGCCATAATACGTTGTAGCTGTTAAGGCTAATACTGTTAAAAATTTTCTTGCGCTCATAATGGTTTAGTTTAGTTATGCCTCACCCCAACCCCTCTCCGGTGGAGAGGGGCTTAAGTATTTATATTATTGAACCTTTGAAGATAACCAACTATTACGAAATGCCTGCTGCTCTTTGGTTAATTCTTTTCCGGCCTTTTCGTTTGTAACTATTTCAAGCGATGGGCTTTCTTCTGCAGTGATAGTAGTTTCGTGGTTGCCTGTGCGGTTTTTATAGTTAACCACAATTTTGTCGCCTACGTTTTTAGCAGCAACAACATCGTTAAAATCCTGCTCGTTTTTAATGTCCTTTCCATCAGCCTTTAAAATAACATCCCCGGCATCAAGGCCCGCTTTGTAAATAGGAGTACCGGCCACTGTGCTGTACACTATTGCCAAACCATCGCCTGCCGGTGTAAGTGCCTGACCTGCACGACCTCTTACTCCCGACCCTCCTAACGGACCAACCCAGGCTTTACCCGGCTTTGCTTTGCGCAATACAAACCCGGCTTTGGCCAACAGATCGGCATAGTTATTTTTATCAATTCCGTAGATATATTTATTAAAAAAGTCGGCAGCGAATTTTGGATTTTTGGTCAGCTTAGCCAGATCCGACTGTAGATCAGGAATGGTATACGGTTTCATCACTTTTCCGCGGTTAAGCCACACAGTACGCATATAGTCATCCAGTGTTAGGTTAAACTCGCTGCGTAAACGTAAATCAAGCGCTAACGCAGTAGCCCCGCCGTAATAGTAGTAGGTTGTAAAAATGTTATTATCGTTGTTTGGATCGATAGATACGCCGGCATCAGCAAATACCGAATAACTGCTCATTTGCGTAGGCGGATATTTTGCCGCAGCAGGTGTATTAAGTACCGAATTTACCAAACCGCTCATGGTATGGGTGTAATCATCAATATCGCGGAAGCCCGAACGTACCAACAGCATTTCGCCATAATATTGGGTAAAGCCCTCGGCAAACCACAGTTCGCTGCTCATATTGGCATGCTCAAAATTAAAGGGCTCCAATGATTTTGGGCGAATGCGTTTTACATTCCAGCTATGAAAATATTCGTGCGCAAAAACGCCAAGTAATCTTGATTCGTACGTTTCTACCTTATCAATAGGTATAGTAATACAGGTTGAGTTTCTGTGTTCCATACCATCGCCCGATGTTACCGAAGATATATCACTTACAAATGTATATTCGCCGTAATCGTAGCTTGGCAGTTCGCCAAAAACGGCTTTTTCTTCTAATACTAATTTCTGCAACATCTTACCAAAACCATCAATTATAGCCTGGGTGTCGTCTGAGTGCACTGTTAAATTAATTTTTTCTGTTTTTCCGTCTGTATTTACCACGTTACAGCTGGTTTCTTTAAAATTAGAAAGCTCAGTTGGGCTGTCCATCATATATTGCATATCAGGAGCGCTGTAAATATTGGCGCCATCGTGCTTTAACTGGGTAGCTACTTTCCAGCCGTACTTATCAAGGTCATTAAACTCAAATTTAACCGGCCTTTTTTCCGAACCAACTACCCACATAAAGGCTGCCGGCATATTTAAATGCGCATGGCTTTCGTCAATGCTGGCGTAAGTACCATCGGTCCAGTTAGCAAATAAAGTATAGCTAATTATTACGGTAGCCGGATGCTCAGAACCAACTTCGTAAACATCACCTTCAAGTTGTTTAAGAGGGATTGCCTTGCCGTTAACATCAGTTGCGGTAACGTTGTAAATGTTTTTTCCAAATTCATGCGTTGCATAACGCCCTGCCGACGAACGACTCATCCTCACTTTAAAACCTTTATCTGGCGCCTGGGGAATAGTCATCACAATTTCGGCCTCATGATGCACCGCGTTAGGAAACGAAACCGAGTAAAAGATAGCCTTTGGCTCCTGGCCAAAAGCTGCAAATGCTACCAAAGAAACTATAGCAAGTAAAAATATTTTTTTCATGAATACAAATTTGGGGGTATCTGAATAACGGGGCTTAAATTACTATTAAATAAGGAAAAGGTTTATATAAATGTTATTACTGTGAGGTACTGATTACCTGACTTATTTTCTCTTTTAACACGGGAAGATCCTTTAAAATAACCTGCCAAATCAAGTCAAAATCCACCCCAAAATATTCGTGAACCAAAATATGCCGCATTCCGATGATTTGCTTCCACTCCAAATCTGAAAATATTGTTTTGGTTTCGGCGGTTATGCTGTTAGCGGCTTCGCCAATAATTTCAATTTGCTTTACACAAGCAAATCGCATCATTGAATTTGCAAGAAAGGCCTGAAGGCTAATATTTAAAGTATAAAGTTGAATTTCATCAATCGCTTCCAAAATATGGAGCAATCTTTGTCGGTCCCCTATACTACCTTTCATAAATTAAAACTTTTTCCTGCTCAATAAATGGTTTTATATATTTTGAGATTGCCTTTGATGAGATTAGATCTATTTTTTTATGAAGTAGTTGTTGCAATTCTGATTGCATGGTTACAAAACCCAACCCGATGTGCTTTGAATAATCAAGATCAACTAATATATCTATATCACTACCATTGTCAGCCTCACCTCGCGAATAGGAGCCAAACAGATATGCCTTTACTACTGGTTGCCCGGAAAAAAAGTCTTTTACAAGTTGTATATCGCTGGTTGATAGTTCCATTTAAGAACAAATATAACGTTTAAGTTGAATTGTTAATTACGTTTAATCATAACTATGCCGCTCAATATCATAGTCGGATTGTGCCGATATGATCTTCTTTTGTTTTTCAATATCCCTATCTAAATGGTGATCGTAAACACTATCTGTAACAGTTATATTTCTTTCTTTATCTCTTTCGGCGTAGTGTATATCAGCTTCGGATAATTTGCCAACTGCTACATCATAAGCTCCTTTTGGCGACATCAGCTTTACAAACACCGGTAAACACTCAAACAAAATAAACAGGTAGCTGATAAATGATTCGGCCAGGTAAGTATCCAAATCGCGGGTGCCGTTCTCGTTATATGACAGCTGACCAAGCGCCCAGTTACGGTCCGAAAATCCGGCCACATTTGACAGGCTGTCCAGTTCGTGCTCGTTAAACAGGCGCAGGCCGTTTACGCCTTCATAATTCTTCCGGGTGGCCAAATACTGATCCATTTTGCCTTCATCATCGGTAACGGTTTTCAGGCGGTCTTCTTTTTCCTGTAGTACAGCTTGCTTTTGCTTGGCATAAGTACCATAACCTACCATACCCGATGTTTGATTGGTTTTATCCCCAAAAACTTCCTGGTTAAGCTCATACCGGGAGCGGTTGATATCTTTCTCGAGCGAGTCTTTTTCTTTTCTTAAATCAACGTTCTTGCCAATCTCCATTGCATATTTTTCGCCATAGGTTTTTTGCAGTGTATCAATTTTACGGTGCTGGCCTTTAAGATAAGCTGTTTTTAATTTCTGGCGAATCTCTTTATCAAAGATCTTCAATTCCAGCGGCCGCGAAATCACTATCCCTATCATTATAGCCAGTAAAATACGGGGCGATGCTTGTAAGATCTGTTGGTTGGTAGTACCCTGCTTATCAATGCTGGATACAATGTACCGATCCATATTAAAGATGGCAGTGCCCCATATCAATCCAAAAAATATAGCAAAAATTACCGCAAACGGATTACCGCTAAATACAAAATACATGGCGTATCCGCCCGATAGCGAGGCAAATAATGCGGTAAAGAATATGGTTGCCCCAATACCAACATACTTATTATGTTCGATGGGATATTTTTTTAATGTGCCAATGTGCGCTCCTGAGCAGAACCAAAAAAAACGGGTTACTTTCTTCATCAATATTTACCTGATTAAATTGCAAACATATATAAAACGCACTTAGTTATTGATTGTTACAAAAAATAGACTTAAATGTTTGGTTGATAAAACTACCTTTGAAAATTATTTATATTTGACCATGAAAGAAATAAGCGTACAGGAACTAAAGGAAAAGAGAGATAAAGGCGAAGATTTTCAGCTGATTGACGTTAGGGAAGACTTTGAATATGAAATGTCAAACCTTGGTGGCTTATCTATACCGCTTGGTGGTATTTTAATTGAAACCGAAAAAGTTGACAAAACAAAACCGGTTGTGGTAATGTGCCGCAGCGGAAAACGCAGCGCAGCCGCAATAATGCAGTTGGAGCAGCAAGGCTATACCAATTTATATAACCTTAGAGGCGGTATTTTAGCCTGGGCCGCCGAAATTGACCCAACAATTAACGTGTACTAAGCCATGTGGAAAAAGATATTACCCAATGTATTATATAACGTAGGCATTTTTGTATGCCTTATCACCGGCTATCAGTATGGCATTCAAAAAGGTAACTACGTGTTTGTTGCGGGTGCCGCAATATTAATAGCTATATTTGTTATACTTAAGATCAGGATCTTAAAAGACATCAAAAACACTCAAAAACCTTAACCCCCTTAACCCATGCTTATCGCAATTTTAGGAATCATTATACTCGCAGTGGGTATAGTGCTTAAACGCTCGCCCGAACCAAACAACCGTTATAGCGGCATTGTAAATACTGTTGGTATTGCAGTTTTTGTAATAGGTTTGGCAACATCTGCATTTAAAATTATTGAACCCGGCCAAGTGGGTGTACAAGTACTTTTTGGCAAAGTGCAGGATGAAGTATTGGAAAGTGGCCTGCATGTTATTGACCCGGCCGTAGAAGTTACCACCTTCAGTATCCAGACAGAAAACTATACCATGAGCGCCAAAGAAAGCGAAGGCCAGGTACAGGGTGATGATGCCATCCGTGTTTTATCATCAGACGGATTGGAAGTAACCATTGATCTTTCTGTGTTGTATAAAATAAACCCTTCAAAAGCGCCTTACATATTGCAAAATATTGGTGCCAATTATGAAGATAAAATTGTACGCCCGATTACCCGCACTGCAATTCGTGATAACGCGGTAAATTACCAGGCTGTTGATCTGTATTCAACCAAACGTCAGGAATTTCAATACAAGATCAATAAAACTATCAGCGATAATTTCGCTAAAAATGGTTTAGAAGTTCAGCAGATATTGGTACGTAATATTACCCTGCCTGCAACGGTACGCGCCAGTATTGAATCAAAAATTCAGGCCGAACAGGATGCCCAAAAAATGCAGTTTGTTTTACAAAAAGAACGTCAGGAAGCTGACCGTAAACGTGTAGAAGCACAAGGTATTGCCGATTATCAAAAAATCCTTTCAACTGGCTTAACCGATAAGCAGCTTCAATACCAAGCCATTTTAGCGCAAAAAGAAATTGCCCTATCGCCAAATACCAAAATTATTATAATGGGCGGCAAAGGCAACCCGATAATGGTGAGTGATAAATAGGCACTAATTTTTTCGAATAAAGGCGAATTTCACGAATGGGAAGAATATTTTCCGCCTGTGAACTTCGCCTTTTTTGTTGTAACCACTCTTCAACTTTATTTTCTTAACTTTGAGTATTGTGAAAGAATTGAAGGATCATATTGAACAAATAAATGCTTTATGTAATGAGCATAGCGTTAAATCACTATTTGCCTTTGGATCAATTGTTTCAGATAGTTTAAAACAAGAAAGCGATATTGACCTGATAGTTGATATCGACAGCAATGACCCTATTGCTTACTCAGATAATTACTTCGCTTTAAAATTTCAACTCGAAAATATTCTAAACAGGCAAATTGACCTTTTAGAAGACAAAGCTGTTAAAAACCCCTATCTCAAAAAGCAGATTGATAGTACCAAAGTGCTTGTTTATGGAAGATGAGATCAGAACCTGGTTATCAGATATAAAACAAGCTATTATCGAAATCAACGAGTTCCTTCCTGATAAGAAAGACTTTTTCCAATTTCAAAAAGACCTGAAAACAAAAAGGGCACTTGAAAGAAATATTGAAATAATTGGCGAAGCGGCTAATCGGATCTTAAAAAAACAGCCTGAAATTAAAATTACAGATATTAAAAAAATCATTGACACAAGAAACAGAATAATACATGGTTACGATAGCGTTTCTGATGATATCATCTGGTCAATTATAGTCAAAAATCTACCCAAATTAGAAAACGAGATAAACGATCTTTTAAGGTGATCTGTGGAACCATTTTCAATTTTTAGTTCTGGGGATATAACGCAACGACAGCATATATATTAAGCATATATATTAAAAGAGAAGGGCTGTCATGGTGAGTATCTATTTTCACGCGCAAACAATCGCATTGAAAATGACAGATTTCTTAACAACCCCAATCAAAAAAGAGGAGGGCTGTCATGGTGAGCCCGTCGAACCACGAGTGCGCAAAGGCCTTCTACACCATATCTCAGAGTAACATATTTCTTAACAACCCCAATCAAAAAAGAG
>OLKV01000269.1_pt1 | contig 21111 bp, 23 predicted proteins | sample 1604391 | NCBI WGS metagenome assembly OLKV01 (sample SAMEA104055711, study PRJEB20765) | soil metagenome | isolation source: soil | reverse complement strand
GGTTAGAGGTTAGAGGTTAGAGGTTAGAGGTTAGAGGTTAGAGGTTAGAGGTTAGAGGTTAGAGGTTAGAGGTTAGAGGTTAGAGGTTAGAGGAATCTCCTTTTGGGGAGATAAAAATAAAAAATTACATTTAGCAATTAAACCTTTTAGCAATGGTTTGTCTAACTGAATATTCAAGGTATCACAACATGAAAAGATTAATTTACCCCGCGCTGGTTGTTCTGATGATTTCAGGACTTTCGGCATGTACCAGCTACAATTACTATACTGCAGCTATCAACAAAACCAACCTTAGCGCCTATCATACTTTTGCATGGATGCCGCAGGCAAATAAAGGCGACAAAACCGCGGCGCCTGATATGGCGGATATTAAAATTAAAGATGCAGCCACTGCCGGTCTGGTATCAAAAGGCCTGCATTTAAGTCAACGTAATCCCGATTTGGTTGTGCGCTACTCAAATATTGTTGGCCGTGGCAGCCGTACCAATTACTACTCCGTGTATCCTTATGGTGGCTACGGCTGGGGCGGATATGGTTGGGGTGGTTATGGCTGGGGCGGTGGATTTGGCTGGGGTTACAGGCCTTATTATTATGCCTACGGAGCTCCGTTTGCTTATTATGGCGACCTATCTTATGCCGAAAAAGAACATTATAAAGAAGGTACCTTAATTATTGATTTGATTGATACTCACACCCGCAAAATTGTATGGCGCGGATTTGGCGTTGGCGAAGTACATAAAGACCCGCAAAAAAACCTGGACGACCTGCCAAAAATTGTAAGTGGCGTGCTTGATCAGCTACAACTTGTGCCGGGCAACACTTACGCCCGCTCTTAAATAAAATCTAACCACGCTCCCAAAAGTAATTTCGGGGCGAGGCAATCCAATACAAACAAAAAAGAACCGCTATGCAAATTCATAGTCGTTCTTTTTTTTGTTAAATATGGTATTGTTTTGCTGTCCCTTTTCGCAACTGCCGAGGCAACGGGTAAAATGCCTCAAAAACTAAGTTTAATAGGGCATTGTAATTAATAAACTTATACCGATAAAATAACCGCTTGAAGATCTGTTATTTTCCTGAACCCTTTATCCATGGTGAACAACGGTAAATCGAAATATATTGCGGTTGCTGCGATCACAGCGTCAGGAAGTTTTACTTTGTATTTAGACCTTATATTTATGGTGATGTCTTTTATAGCTGATTCAATATCTATGATATAGCATTCGGATAAAAAACTCTTCAGCAGTTGCGCATCACTGGGTGTAATATTTGGAAAACTTAAAACCTCAATTTCGGTAATTATTGAAACAAATAAATTACGACCGGTTATTAATTCCCTTACTTCATTAACACCATTAAATAGGTTAATTACTAATGAAGTATCAACAACAATACTATCTCCACTCATCCCTTGATTTTAACTGATATTCCAATCCGTCAACACCAAAATCTATCTTTCCAAAATATTTATCCAGATTAATTGGCACCTTTTTCTTTGGAAGCTTAGTTAACTCTTCATCAAGTTTGCTCCTCCCGGTTGATTTATTAACCTCAATAATTTTTGCCATACACAAATATACTTAATATCCATAAAACAAAAAACCCGGTATTAACCGGGTTTCAATATCTATAAATAAGATTAAGCTTATACGCCGAGTAGCAATCTTGCAGGATCTTCAAGCAATTGTTTTACCCTTACCAGGAAGCTTACCGATTCGCGGCCGTCAATGATGCGGTGATCATAGGATAGTGCCAGGTACATCATTGGGCGGATAACTACCTGTCCGTTTACGGCAACAGGACGCTCAATAATATTGTGCATACCCAAAATAGCCGATTGCGGCGAATTTAATATCGGGGTGGACATCATGGAACCAAACACACCACCATTGGTGATGGTGAAGGTACCGCCTGTCATTTCTTCTAAGGTTAGTTTGTTTTCGCGGGCTTTAACAGCAAGCGCGGCTACCGCTTTCTCTATTTCGGCAAGGCTCATGCCTTCTGCATTGCGGATAACCGGAACTACCAATCCTTTTGGTGCCGAAACAGCGATAGAGATATCAGCAAAATTGCTGTAAACCACTTCTTCGCCTTCGATGCGTGCGTTAACAGCAGGCCAGTCTTTCAATGCCTCACAAACAGCTTTGGTAAAGAAAGACATAAAGCCTAAACCAACGCCGTGTTTCTCTTTAAATTTATCTTTGTACTTAGTACGGATCTCCATTATTGGCGACATATCCACCTCGTTAAAAGTGGTTAACATGGCCGTTTCGTTTTTTACCGCAACCAAACGTTTGGCTACCGTTTTACGCAATGGCGACATTTTTTCGCGACGATCAGATCTCGGACCAGCAGCAACAGCTGGTTTACTTGCAGGCGCTGCGGCTGCAGCCTTTGGCGCTTCTTTTTGAACCTGTGGATTTTCAGCCACCTTTTCAGCCAGCAAAGCGTCTTCTTTGGTTATTCTGCCGGCAACACCTGTACCCAAAACGGATTTGGCATCAACGCCTTTTTCGGCAAGTATTTTTGCAGCAGCCGGTGAAGGCACGCCTGATGCGTAAGAAGTAGCAGCGTTATTAGCTATAGCAGCAGGGGCGGTTGCAGGTTCTGCAACTTTAGCTGCGCCTGATCCTTCAATAGTACAAACAATGGCACCTATAGGCAATACGTCGCCTTCTTTAGCTATGGTTTTTAATACACCGGCTTTTTCGGCCGTAAGTTCAAAAGTGGCTTTATCTGATTCAAGTTCGGCAATGGCTTCATCCATAGCAACGGTTTCGCCATCCTTTTTTATCCAACGCGATAAGGTTACTTCGGTAATAGATTCGCCAACAGTTGGTACTTTTACCTGTAACGACGCAGCGGGAGCGGTTGCAGCAGCAGCAGGAGTTTCAGTTGCAGGAGCGGCTGCAACCGAAGTTGCTTCTTTAGCGCTATTATTAACAGCTGCCGGAGCGGCAGTAGCGCCGCCTTCTTCAATAGTGGCAACAACAGCGCCGATAGGCAATACATCACCTTCGCTGGCTACTGTTTTTAAAATTCCGGCTTTTTCGGCAGTAAGCTCAAAAGTGGCTTTGTCTGATTCTAACTCGGCAATTACTTCGTCCATCTTTACTGCATCGCCATCTTTTTTGATCCAGCTTGATAAAGTTACCTCGGTAATTGATTCGCCAACCGGCGGAACTTTGATAGTTAAACTCATATTTGAATTTTTGTATAGGTATCCGCAAAGACGCAATGTATTGTGCGTCTCTGCATAATTAATATCAATTAAATAATTTAATCGGCTCCAACGTTAGCCATCTTCTCTGCTGTTTCTTTTACTGCAGCTTTTACTTGCTTGCCCGCAGGTGCCTCAAAAGCTTTTGAAACAATATGTAATTGCTGTGCGGCATGCTGTTTAGCAAAACCAGTAGCGGTACTGCTGCCCTCATGGCGCGAAATTACATTCAGGTTAATTACTTTATCGTTATGGAATTTACGGCAGATGTATGGCCATGCACCCATGTTTTCAGGTTCTTCCTGCACCCAAATAAATTCAGTGGCTTTGTTATACTTAGCCTTTATTTTTAAGATCTGTACTACAGGTGTTGGGTATAATTGCTCAATACGTACAATGGCTACATCCTTACGTTTATCAGCCTGTTGTTTCTCAAGCAAATCGTAATAAATTTTACCGGTACAAAGCAATACACGTTTTACCTTTTTAACATCAGCATATTCGTCATCAATCAACTCATGGAACTTACCGTTTGTAAATTCTTCCAGTTTTGATACACATTTAGGGCTGCGTAATAAGCTCTTAGGTGTAAAAATGATGAGTGGCTTGCGGAAATCGCGCAGCATTTGCCTGCGCAGGATATGGAAAAAGTTAGCCGGTGTTGTGCAGTTAGCCACCTGTATATTGCTATCGGCACAAAGCTCAAGAAAACGCTCAACCCTTGCAGATGAGTGCTCCGGACCCTGGCCCTCGTAACCATGCGGCAGTAACATTACCAAACCATTACCACGCTGCCATTTGGTTTCGGCACTGGCTATGTATTGGTCAACTATAATTTGGGCACCGTTAAAAAAGTCGCCAAACTGGGCTTCCCATATCGTTAGTGCGTTTGGATTGGCCATGGCATAACCATATTCAAAACCAAGCACACCATATTCAGATAGTAAAGAGTTATAGATGCTGAATTTAGCTTCGGGCTCAATGGTATCAAGCGGTGTAAATTCATCTTCCGAGTCAACCAGCGTTAATACCGCATGGCGATGCGAAAAAGTCCCACGTTTTACGTCCTCGCCGCTTAACCTTACCGGATGTCCTTCTTTTAACAAGGTCCCGTAAGCCAGCAGCTCGCCCATGGCCCAATCAAAAACATGGGTTTTGGTTACCATTTTGTTGCGTTCGTCAAAAAGTTTTTCAATCTTTTTAAAGAATTCTTTACCCTCCGGCAACACGGTTATTTTTTTACCGATGTCCAACAATTCATCCTCGGCCACAGATGTATCAATAGGAGCAAAAAACTCCCGGGTGCTGGCTATATGTAAACCCTGCCATGCGCCTTCAAACATCTGTATGGTTTCGGTGAATCTTTCTTCGGCTTTTGATTCGTCTAATTTTTGCTGTAATCCACTGCGGAAATTTTTCTCCAGTTCGGCTGCAAAATTGGCATCAATGCTTTTTTCGGCCTGTAGCTTTTGCTTATAAATTTCGAGCGGATTAGGATGCGCCTCAATTGCTTTGTATAACAGTGGCTGGGTAAATTTAGGCTCATCAGCCTCGTTATGCCCGTATCTGCGGTAGCACAAAATGTCAATAAACACATCCTCGTGAAATACCTGGCGGTACTCCATAGCAAGGTTTACTACATAAGCCAACGCTTCAACATCATCGCCATTAACGTGAAATACCGGTGATAATACTGTTTTGGCCACATCGGTACAATAAGTACTTGAACGGGCATCTTTAAAGTTGGTGGTAAAGCCTATCTGGTTATTAATAACCACGTGAATAGTACCGCCTGTGCGATAGCCATCAAGCTTTTCCATTTGCAGCACTTCATACACAATTCCCTGGCCGGCTACCGAGGCATCACCATGAATTAATATAGGTGCTATTTTGGAGTGATCTCCGTTGTATTTAAAATCTATTTTTGAGCGGGTTAAACCTTCAACAACCGGGTCAACCGCTTCCAGATGCGATGGATTTGGGCAAAGGCTCAAATGCACTTTTTTTCCTTTAGGGGTTACCACATCGGTTGAGTAGCCTAAGTGATATTTCACGTCGCCGCCAAACGGGGTATCTTCATCAAAGTTTTTACCTTCAAATTCCAAAAAAACCTCTTTGTAAGGTTTTTCCATAATATTGGTAAGCACGTTTAGCCTGCCGCGATGAGCCATACCGATGATAAACTCTTCGATACCCAGTTCAGATCCGTTTTGAATAACCGAATCAAGTGCAGGGATCAGCGCTTCGGCACCTTCGAGCGAAAAACGTTTCTGGCCCAAAAACTTGGTTCCTAAAAAGCTTTCGAATACAACTGCTTCGTTCAGCTTATTCAGCATAAACTTTTTCTCATCAACTGTAAACGATGGTGTATTGCGTTTGCTTTCCATCCGGCTTTCAAACCATTTTAGTTTGATGGGATTACGAATGTAGCGGTATTCGGCACCTATTGATTGGCAATAGGTATCCTCCAGTAACTGGCGGATATCGCTCAATTTAGCGGGACCAAGGCCAACTTCAACACCTGCATTAAATACGGTGTCCATATCGGCATCGCTTAATCCAAATGTTTCCAGCTCTTTACCCGGAAAATATTTGCGCCTTTCACGCACAGGATTTGTTTTGGTGAATAAATGACCACGCGAACGGTAGCCATCAATCATATTCAGCACGTTTATTTCTTTTATAACGTGCTCGGGTGTTTCTGTATTTGCCGCAGGCGCTTTCGCATCGCGACCAAAATCAAACCCTTCAAAAAATTTTTGCCATCCAAAGTCAACCGAGTCAGGGTCTTTTTTATATTCTTCGTATAAGGAATCAATGTAGGCAGCGTTTCCGCTATTTATATAATTTAGACGATCCATGAAACCAATCTTTAAAACGGTACAAAAGTAAGCATAACAGCTTACATACTTTAAATTTAATTTTTAAAATCTTCCCTTTGCGACCCTGCGAATCAATAATACTATTCGTAAAAGTTGAATACTTTCACAAACATCATCAAAAATAAGTCGAATAGGATTTGGGAAAAAGCTTATTTTTTATTGTTAATGGTCAGATTATAAACCTTTTCGCTAACGCGGGTGACAATTTTTGTCTCTTCCAAAATGTCAAAAAAGTCATCTTTGCTGTATGGAAACAATCTGAGGTTGTTTTTAATTATAAATTCAGGAATTGGGTCGATATGGTTTTGAAAAATGATAGGCCTTAATAAGTCGCTTCGGGTGTATTTGCAATGGCCTTTCTCGTTTTTGATGAATTTACAATGAGCAAGCTCCAGAAATGACTCAAATTGGGATATAGATATATTCTTTAGTTGCCTAACACTCATTGCTATAATGAAATCGACAAACTTGTTAAAGAGCGTTTGGTACCCGGCATACTTAGTAAATCCTTATAGGTTTCATTGTCTTGTAACAACTGTTCTTCTTCAGGAGCTCTAAGCCTTTTTTTCTTTTTATTGGTTGTCCAGCCTAATCTCTCCAATTCATCAAAAAGGGTGTCTTTGTTAAGCGTGTAGCTTATAAAATCGTTTAAGGTTTGTTCAAACGATGAGTGAGCCTCACTTGCTGACTTTCCATAGCCCGTTAAATCCAATTCTGGCGAGTATTGAAAGTGTATATCATTCTCCTCCCATAAAATCAAGGTTAACCCAACTTTGACTACATGCTTTCCATCGTCGTATTTAGCCTCAATAAACTTTTTAGACATGATGATTTTTAATTGTTAAACAATTAGTTAGATGATTTTTAAAGCAATAATATTGTTAATTATTAAAACCTCAAACTTTATTTTTTGTTGCGCTGTTTTATAGATCAGGATTCAAAAAAAACTAATTAGCCTATCCGGTAATTAGTGCAGTATTTTGTGAACTAAATCACGCAGGTAAGATAACCCTTCAAACAGAACAGCAAGGATGCCTATAATAACGGTATATTGTTCAAATGGGTTCATAATACTTATATGACGCAGGTTTGCAAAAAATGTTACACTTTATCCTGATTATTCCACAGTAACGGTTGACGATAAGTTCTCATAATCAACGCTTTTAGTCAAAGGCAGCCAGGTATCTATAAAATCGCTTTTAGTTTCCAGTTCATTTGCAGGCTTGCCAGCTATGGTATAACGGCTTTCGCGGGCATCATTTATACCGGCTATAAAAGCCCAGTTACCCCAATTGCTCGCCGGCGAATAGTCAATCAGCTTTTCCTCAAAATATGCAGCGCCTTTGGTCCAGTCAATTTTAAGATCGTTTACCAAAAAGCCTGCAACAATTTGCCTGCTGTAGTTATTAATAAAGCCGGTAGCATTTAATTCGTGCATAATGGCATCAACAAGGGCAATGCCGGTATCACCGTTTTTCCAGTTTTCAAACAGTTCGTTTTGCTCAACATCGGGCAGCGATGTATTTTCATCGCCATTTTTGGCAGCAATAAACTTTTGTCCATGTTTTTTAAACATAAACCTAAAATAATCACGCCACAAAAGATCAAGCAATAATGCGCCGGTACGTTGCGTATTGGCCGAATGCTGGTGTTTATTTACTTCCCAGTAAACCTGCCTTAACGATACGCATCCAACGGCTATCCATGGCGACAAAACAGATGAATAATCATTAGCCGATAACAGCCGCGAAGCTTTTGAGTTATTAACTGCACTATTCAGCACAAAAAATTTATCCAGCTGGTTTAGCGCCGCAGTTTCGCCGCCGGCAAAGGTTACTGACGAGCGTGGGTCATCAATTGCTTCATCCAAACCGAGCGCCTGTAAAGTAGGTAGCTCCCCTGCGTCAGAAATTAGCGGTGTAGTTATAGCAGCGGGTGTGCCAATACATTGGCGTACGTTGCTATCGCGCTCAACCTTCTTTTTAAAAACGGCAAAGCTATCAGGGATATCCTTTATCGGGAATGGTAAATCTTCTTTATGATATAGGGTATGGCCTATAAAATGCTTTAAATTCAGCCTCATTTTCCATAAAGCAGCCTCTACCTGTTCTGATCGTTCGGTCTCTTCATACGCAACCTCGCGATGATGGTATACTTCACTCACCTGGTATTCTTCGGCTAATTGAGGTATTATTTCGGCAGGGTTACCCATTCTCACAATCAAATCGCCACCTATGTGTTGCAAATTTTTGCGGAGGTTAGCTACTGATTCCAGCAGGAACCGGGCACGTAAGCTCCCTGTTTTTGCATTGCCTGATGAGTTTTTTTGAAAGTAATATGGATCAAAACAATATACCGGCAATACTTTATCTGCTTTACGTATAGCTTCTAATAATATTTCATTATCATGAATACGTAAATCATTTCTAAACCACACCAATATTGTTCTTTCACTCATCGTTAAACAGAGGGGTTAACTCAAATTGCAGTGTACAAATTTGCAATTTATTTATTTCTAAATCACATTTGCCTGTAACATTTTGACAACAACTTAACATTCCCGGCCATTTACATCAGTATTTCAGGCCATTCCACGCAAAAAAAATGTTTTATTAAGCTATCATAAAACCACCGGGCTTTTTGTGGGTTATTGTTTAAACGGCAAGTTTTGCTTTAAAGGTGCTATGTAACACACATTTTTACACTAAATAAAAACATGGAAAGATCATGAATAACAAAAACAAACTTAGCACAACCGAAATTATAGGCCTCGCAGTAATTGTGCTGATACTTTTATACTTCCCTTATTTAATGATCCATGAGCATTTGCTGGATATGCAGGCTAATAGCCATTATACGGATAAATGGTAATGCCAATTAATATTTGCACTGCGACATTATATCCTTATATTTGGTAAAATTGTCGCAAATGAAAATTGCTGAAAAGAAAATCAAACAAAGTGCCGAGCCTGCCTTTATCCGGCTGCTTGGGGGCGAAAGTATTATCACCAAACCAATACGTTCTGAATTTGATCTCATCGCATTAAGCAACGAAGGTATCACTAAGGCTTCTTTAGATACGCTTATAAGCCATTTGGGCATTTCAAAAAAAGCTTTCTCTGAAAATATACTGGATGCGTCAGTTAAAACCCTCGAACGGAAAAAAAGCACTGACAAATTAGATAAACGGACCTCTTCGCAGGTTATTGAAATAGCCAAGGTTGTTGAACATGCTTTTGCAGTATTTGAAAATGCAGAGAAAGTAAAAAGCTGGCTCAATGCGCCAAACAGGGCACTAAACAATATAAAACCTATTGATTTATTTTATATACCAACCGGCCTTAACATGGTGAATGATGTTTTGGGCAGAATTGAGGATGGCGTTTACTCCTGATGGCAATAGTTGTTTACCGGATAGCCAAATCTTTGCTTCGGGCGCAGGATTTTTCGGGCATTGGCGCTTTTAGAAATGGAGGTCGGTGGAATAGTAAAGGAACTTATATGCTTTATACCAGCATGAACAGCTCTTTAGCCTACCTTGAAAATCTGGTGCATTTTAATGAAGCTGAAACACCACCGGATTTGTATGTTATCGCTATCGAACTAAAAATAGATGAAACGCTGATTTATGAATTACCTGATGCTGAATATCCTGTTGACTGGTTAACACCCGACAATACTGCTAATAAAGTAATTGGCGATCAATGGATCCGCGAAAAGAAATTTATGGCATTTAAAGTACGTTCAGCAGTAAACCCTACAGAGTTTAATTTTCTTTTAAATCCGCTGTTCCCGGCGTTTTATGATAAGGTAGTGATTAGCTCAATCCAGCAACTTAATATCGACGCAAGGCTTTCGCGTTAGGCTATTAATAACCCGCTGTACTATCCTGAAAAACATAACGTTAATTATATAGGTATGACATTTGTTAGATCTTAACATCATACCTTTATATTGTTAAATAAATTAATCAATTTATTATGGCTACCGTTGAAAGCATCCAAAAAGCTTATATTGATTTTGTATTAACCGAAGGCCAGCAGCCTAAATCGGTTTACGTTTTCGCCAAAAAAAATAAAATGGCCGAAGAAGAGTTCTACCGTTTCTTTGGTTCGTTTGATGCCATTGAGCAAAATATATGGACAAACTTTGCCGTAAAAACCATTGCCGAAATAAAAACGCAGGAAGTTTGGAGCCAGTATTCCACCCGCGAAAAGGCACTTTCTTTTTTTTACAGCTTTTTTGAGTTGATTAAAGGTAGCCGCAGTTTTGTGGTTTACAGCATCAAAAAACAACCCAAAACATTCAGCACCCCGCAAACATTTGCCGGTATAAAAGATGTTTTTGAAAACTTTTGTAACGACCTGATCCTGGAAGGGATTGAATCGAACGAATTATCGGACCGTAAGTTTTTTACTAATCGTTATAAAGATGCCCTTTGGGTACAGCTTGTTTTTATACTGAATTTTTGGATAAACGATAGCTCTACTGGTTTTGAGAAAACCGACGAGGCTATTGAAAAAGGCATCAATGTTACTTTTGATCTTTTCCAGCGTTCGCCGATCGACAACCTGTTTGAGTACGGTAAATTTTTAGCCAAACATGGCGGCATTAAAGAAACCATGGGATTTGGAAGCAACTAATAGCTCTGTTCAAAAGGACACTTTTCAAGTCCTCTCCTTTGGAGAGGATTTAGGTGAGGCCAAGCGCGCCACCTTCGCCGCTATTTTTGATATGGATGGAACGTTGATTGATAACACCCCCTATCATTATAAATCGTGGCAGGCCATTTTTAAAAAGTATGACCTGGGTGAAATAAGTAAAACGACCTATTACACCCAAATTAGCGGCGTACCCATAATGAGCACCTTAAGAAGGCTTTTTAATACGGATGACGAGGCACAGTTAAAAGCATTACTTAACGAAAAAGAGGAGTTTTACCGCGATATATACGCGCCTTTTTTAGCGCCTATAAACGGCCTCGAAAACTTTTTAACAGGATTGAAAAATGCAGGCGTAAAAATGGCCATGGCAACATCGGCGACGGTAGCTGATATTGATTTTATATTGAACAAAGTGCCGATAAGAGATGATTTTAATGCCATTGTTAATTCAAGCATGGTGCATAAGCCCAAACCAGATCCGCAAATATTTTTAAAGGCTGCCGAAATATTAGGCATTGAACCTGCAAACTGCGTGGTATTTGAAGACTCACTGGCAGGCATTAAAGCAGCAAACAGCGCGGGCATGAAAGTTGTTGGTATTACCACTGGACATACCGCCGCCGAATTAAGTCCGGTTGATTTGGTAATAAATGACTACTCGGAATTAACAGTGCAGAAGCTCGCTTCACTATTTGAGAAAAATTAAAATGAGTGATACACCAAAAGAACAAAACAGCATACCCACTTCCAAAGTACAACGCTCGGCAAAATTTGTAAAAACCGGGTTAAAGGTGGGTGGCAATTATATAAAGCATTATTCAAAAAAGCTGTTTAACCCGGAAATGGATAAAACCGAGCTGAACGAAGACAATGCCGCCGATATTTATGAATCACTGAGCGAACTGAAAGGCAGCGCCCTTAAAGTTGCGCAGATGCTCAGCATGGATAAAAACCTGCTGCCGCAGGCTTATACCGATAAGTTTTCACAGTCGCAGTATAATGCACCGCCATTGTCGGGCCCGCTGATTGTGCAAACTTTTAAAAAATATTTCGGCAAAACGCCCGATAAAATTTACGATAAGTTTAACGTTCGCTCGTCAAACGCGGCATCCATAGGCCAGGTACACCGGGCCGAATTGAATGGCAAAATACTGGCTGTAAAAATACAATATCCGGGCGTGGGCGATTCTATCTCGTCGGATCTGAAATTGGTAAAGCCCTTCGCCTTCCGCCTGTTGGGCATGAGCGAAAAAGAGTTGGATGTTTACATGCGCGAAGTGGAAGAACGCTTGCTGGAAGAAACTGATTATGAATTGGAAATACGCCGTTCTATAGAGTTTTCGAATGCTTGTTCGGGTTTAAGCGATGTGGTTTTCCCTAAATATTATCCCGAACTATCAAGCAAGCGCATTATTACGATGGACTGGCTGGAGGGCAAACACTTGCGCGAGTATTTAAAAACCAATCCTTCGCAGGAGCAGCGAAATGTTATTGGGCAGGCACTATGGGATTTTTATAACTTTCAGCAGCACGAATTGCGTGCCGTACATGCCGACCCGCATCCCGGTAATTTTATGATTACTCCCGATGGTAAATTAGGGGTTATTGATTTTGGCTGTATTAAAGAAATGCCCAAAGATTTTTATTACCCTTTCTTTTCCCTCACCTCAACCGGATTGATGGACAATAAGGAGGAAACCATTAAAGCCTTCCGCTTGCTGGATATGATCCATAATGATGATACACCTGCGCAAATTGAGTTTTATTATACCATGTACAAACAAATGATCGGCCTGTTTGCCAAGCCTTATATTACCGATCATTTTGATTTTGGGCAAACCGCCTTTTTTGATGAACTGTACGGTTTTGGCGAAAAAGTATCAAAAATGCCCGAGTTTAAGCAAGCCCGCGGCGTAAAGCACTTTATTTATGTAAACCGTACCAACTTTGGGTTGTATAATATATTACATGAGCTAAAAGCCGAAGTGAAGACGGATACTTTTAAGCCGCATGTGGTTTTGGAGTATTAATTAAAGGGTGGTTTATAAGTGTTCGGAAGATAGGTTTTCTTACAGATATCGAGCAAGGATGTCACCTTGAGGCACAAGCCTGTCCTGAGTTTATCGAAGGGAGGGATGAGCGCGAGGCCTTTGCCCACATGCTTCGAGTGCCTCAGCATGACACCCACTTTGTCATTTCCTCTTCAAATCTCGTACGGTTTTGACACTCAGTATGCCCCTTTAATCTTCCTAACCCCTATCAATAATCATCTTTATTGCATCATCTATTGATACCAAAATGTATTAACTTAGTGGTTAAATGAAACAATTTTTAACCCTTGCATGCGCTAAACAATAAAAACAAATAATAAACATTTACTATGCTACTCCAAAACACTTTCGTTCACCACGTGCATTTATGGCTAAAAGATAAAGCCGATAAACAAAAACTAATTGAAGGGTTGTACAGCCTTGTGCCTATTACCCATATACGCGATATTCATATCGGCGTTGCTGCCGAAACTTTTCGTGATGTAATTGAGCGATCGTATGATGTATCTCTCTTAATACTATTTGATACCCCCGAAGCACAGGAAGCCTACCAGGATGATCCTATTCATTTGCTTTTTGTAGAAAACTATGCAAAACCGCTTTGCGCGAGGGTTCTTGTGTTGGATAATGTTAATGTGGTGTAGTTCATTGTTGATGATTCATGGTAGCTGCATTGGGTGTGTTTTATTACCATGAATACTATCCAGCTTATTCACTATGAACTATGATCCATGAACTATCAACTACAAAAATGAACTCCAAACACATTTTACTCACCGGCGGTACCGGGCTTATTGGCGGTAACCTTACCGAAGCATTGCTTGCAAAGGGCTATACAGTAAGTCATTTAAGTCGTTCGTCTGGGAAAGATCCAAAGATTAAAACTTTTTTGTGGGATGTTGACCGGGGTGAGATAGATGAACAATGTATTAATGGTGTTGACACGATAATTCACCTTGCAGGTGCCGGAATTGCTGATAAACGCTGGACCGATGAACGCAAAAAGGTGATGATCAATAGTCGAGTTAAATCAATAGAGCTGATTTATGATCTGTTGCGACGCAAAAACAACCAGGTTAAATCTGTTATATCCGCATCGGCCATAGGTTATTATAGTGATAGAGGCGAAGAACTATTAACAGAGGGGAGTCCGCCCGCAAACGACTTTTTAGCTCGGTGCTGTGTTGAGTGGGAGGCCGCTGTTGATGAGGGCCAAAAGCTGGATTTGCGTATTGTAAAATTCCGTACCGGTGTTGTGTTAGATGAGGGTGGCGCATTGGCAAAAATGGCCGCGCCAGTAAAGCTGTATATTGGTTCGCCGTTGGGCAATGGCAAACAGTGGATTCCATGGATACATAACGATGATGTGGTTGGCATGTATCTTTATGCTGTTGAAAACAAAGATTTAACAGGTGTTTATAATATGGTAGCCCCTAACCCGGTAACCAACGCACAAATTACAAAAGCTATTGCAGTACAACTTAACAAACCGCTATGGATGCCAAATGTACCCGCCATTATTTTAAAACTGGCACTGGGCGAAATGAGCACCATTGTTTTGGGCAGCACCAAAGTATCGGCACAAAAAATTGAAACGGAGGGCTTTAAGTTTAAATATCAGGATATCGCATCGGCATTAAAAGAAATTTATGGATAGTGGCTCACCGGTTGCTGTATTCTGGTTCAGGCGCGATCTGCGGTTGGATGATAACGCGGGTTTATATCATGCCTTAAAAAGCGGGGTGCCTGTTTTACCCATTTTTATTTTTGATAAAGATATTTTAATCCAACTGGAAGATAGGGATGATGCAAGGGTAACCTTCATCCATCAAACTATTGAAAACTTGAATAAAGAACTCCATAAGCTCGACAGCAGTTTACTGGTGCTTTACGATACGCCCCATCAAGCCTGGCAAAAACTTATTGCCGGGTACAAAATAACAGCTGTTTACTCCAATCATGATTATGAGCCTTATGCGCAAACACGCGATGAGGCTGTAGCCACGCTTTTAAAAAAACACGATATCCTTTTAAATACTTTTAAGGACCAGGTAATTTTCGAAAAAAACGAGGTTATAAAAGACGACGGCAAACCCTACACGGTTTACACGCCTTACAGCCGTAAATGGCATCAAAACTTAACACCTTTTTATTTAAAGACTTATCCCAATAAAAAATACTTTAACAACTTTTACAAAACAGGGCTGTTTAACATTCCATCGTTAAAAGAGATCGGCTTTGAAAAGAGTAACAGGGAATTTCCGCTTATCCATTATAAAGATATTATTGCCGATTATGCTGAAAAACGGGATTACCCGGCACTTGAAGGTACATCACATATCGGGCTGCATTTACGTTTTGGCACGGTAAGCATCAGGGAACTGGTAAGCGCAGCCAATAGCATTAATGAGAAAACCTGGCTCAATGAACTGATATGGCGCGAGTTTTACATGATGGTTTTATATCATTTCCCAAAAACAGCTGATCAAGCTTTCAGGCCGGAGTATGACCGAATTAAATGGATAAATAACGAAGATCAGTTTGAAGCCTGGTGCAAAGGCGAAACCGGTTTCCCACTGGTTGACGCCGGCATGCGCGAGTTAAATGCAACAGGATATATGCACAACCGTGTGCGGATGCTGGTTGCCAGCTTTTTAAGTAAGGATTTACTGATTGACTGGCGTTGGGGCGAACATTACTTTGCTCGTAAGCTGCTTGATTATGAATTGGCCAGCAATGTTGGTGGCTGGCAATGGGCCGCAGGCTCTGGAACAGATGCAGCCCCTTATTTCCGTATTTTTAATCCTGATGCGCAACTTAAAAAGTTCGACCCGGAATTAAAGTACATAAAAAAATGGGTTCCGGAATATGCCGACTTCAGCAAGTATCCAAAACCCATTGTTGATCATGCCTTGGCCCGTGATCGTTGTTTAAAAGTTTTTAAAGCGGCTTTAAAGCCATAATTATGGTGATACCGTTATTACCTGCCAGGTAAATCTTAAACAGCTAAACGTAGGTATTCCACTTTGAGAGGTATAGCCATAACCCAATGCCGAAGGCATTATTATTGAAATTTTAGTACCCACCGTAGCGTAGTTTATCAACCCCTCAACGTTCCCTGGCGTCCCGAAGGAAGCAATATCAAAGGCGACAGAATTGGTGCCGTTATGGGCTCCGTCAAAAATAGTGGCGTTAAGTAACTGGCCGGTATAAGTAGTTGTAATAGTACTATTTGTAGTTATAGGGTGAATAACCGTACCCGGCGTTAAAACTTTATAATAATAATACGAAGTATTACCATTTGCTAATAAAACGGGGTCATTAGGCTGATAATATTTTTTTAAATCAACTGCTGCCTTTGAATACCCGGTAAAACTACTGTCCCTTAGATAACTCTGAATCGCGATATCATCATACGCGTTTTGGTCGCCGATAATGTTTACATAATAATCCAAACATTGGTTACCACCTATGCGGTTATTGGTAACGGTTGAACTGCCTGATCCAGAGCCATCAACACCGTAAGCCAGGTGCGAAGGTATTAAAATTCGAGCCCTGGTTCCTTTGTATTGTAAATCATTGATGAGGGCGGTTTGTAAGCCCAAAGGCAAATTATCTGTAGCTATATGACCCACATAATCATAAAAGTGATTATAAATGGTATCTACAGCAACGTATTTACCATCAAAAGTGCGCAAACTAAAAACAAACGCTACCTTATCAGTATATTTTAACGCCGGGCCGCTACCCGCGGCAAGGATCTGATAATACATCCCCGTTGTATCGCCGCCAACCAAATCCCTTTGCATGCCGGTTATGCCCTGCGAACTTATATAATTCTGTATTTGCTGCTGGTCATATTGTTTAATATTTAGCTCAACTTTATCTTTCCGGCAGGACATCAATCCTATTGCACAAAGTAATAAAAGGGTAAAAAATTTCAGTTTCATTTATTTGTATTTGCTTGTTTTAACGGCTCAATCGGTCCGCATTATCATACTATAGCCTTTTATGGTTGTTAATATGCCGGTTGTTAAATTAATTAGTTTGTTATATTATAAAGTGTAATATCAAAAATCAGTATTGCATTTGCCGGTAAACCCAACTGCGCTTGCGGATACGGTCCGTAAGCATAGCGCGATGGCAAATATAATGTTATGGTGCCACCCAACGCTCCTTTAGGCACACCCAGTTGCCAGCCCCTCATCAACGTTCCTAAAACAAACGAAGGATGAAATTGATTGGTTTGGGCAAATGGCGTTGTTGCTACTACTCCATTTTTTAAAAGCCAGCCTTTATACCCAACCGTTATTGTTGTTGAGTTGGTAAACAGGCTGCCGCCTGTTCCGGGCGTATCAATTTTATAATAAATGCCTGTTGATATTCCCGCCGAGTCTATCCCTGTAGCATTAATATTATTGCTTGTTAAATAGGTAGTTATTATTTTTTCGTCCTTAACCTGCTGTGCATTAATGGCATCAATACTACTTACCCCACCGTCTGATTTTTTACAGCCAATTAAACAAGCAGAAAAAAATAACAAAATTAACAGTATCCTGTTGGTCCAATTCATCGTTCAGTTCACTCGCCGCTTGTTTTACTGCGTACCTATTTCAATCGGCAAATTTATTCTTTTATAATTCAAAAACAGCAGCTTAACATTTTTTAACAATTAATATGCCCACACACAGCCAAATCCTTTTTATCTGCATATCATTTCCAAGGCAAATAACGCTCATTTTGCAATAAACGTGTGCCGGTTTAGTTAAAAGTTTATTGGGTTTATTAGGTTGATTGCCTTTTTATTAATCAGTCTCACTTAACTTACAACTACTCTGGCTTATAGTTAAGTGTAAGCTGGTTTATTTTTTTGAGCGTTTTTACCAGGTACTCTTTATCATTTTCGCTGATGTGCGCATTAAGGTAGTTATTAAACTGCTTAACAACGGCACGGGCCATTTGCCGTTTTTCTTTGCCAATTTCGGTAAGGTAAATCTTAACCGAACGCTTGTCGCCCTCGTTTGATTCGCGGTATATTAATCCTGATTTTTCGAGCTGACGCAGCATCCGCGAAAGACTGGTTGACTTCAGTCCCAGCAAAGCCGCCGCCTGCGATACAGTGGTGCCTTCTTTTTCATCAATATTAATAAGCAGGTAACCGATTGATTGGGTGATCCCAAAATCAGTAACCAATTGATTATACCTGTTGGCCACAGTTTGCCAAACTATTTTTAAAAAATAGTCGATGGTTTCCTGATGTTTTACGCTGCTTTGCATAGTCAACAAACTTACAAGTTTTAGTGAATAGTTAATTAAGTTGCAAAAAGTTGATGCAGTTTATTTTGTTTTTGAATAAAAAAGCACCCAGCGACTCACTCCATCAGCAAAGTAACTGCAAACTGCCCACTAATAACTGCAAACTGATGTTACCACCCCAACTTAGTATCATCTCCCCTTGGGTCTGCCCCGCCCTGGTAGTATCCATCGCCATAAATTAAAATAGCATCAACCCTCCCGCTGGGACCATGACTAATTATTTTATAACCTTTTTGTTGCAGCTTAGTTATTGTTGCGCTATCAAGGGCACCTTTTTCTATATCAACCTCATCAGGCAGCCATTGGTGATGAAAGCGTTTTGCATCAACCGCCTGCTGCATGTTCATATTAAACTCAATTACATTTAAAATAGTTTGAAAAACCGATGTAATAATGGTTGAGCCACCCGGCGTACCTACTACCATAAACAGCTTTCCACCCTTTTCAATAATGGTAGGCGTCATTGATGATAGCATGCGTTTGCCGGGCTGTATACTGTTTGCTTTACCGCCAACAAGGCCAAACATATTAGGCACACCGGGTTTAGCGCTAAAATCATCCATCTCATTATTCAGCAAAAACCCGGCGCCATTAACAAATATTTTTGAGCCGAATGATCCATTTAGCGTGGTGGTAATGGCAACCGCATTTCCGTCTTTATCAACTATTGAATAATGGGTAGTTTGGTCGCTTTCGTAGCCGGCAAAAGTGCCGGGCTGTATGATTGAGCTGGGGGTGGCTGAAGTCCAGCTAAAGCTTTTCATGCGGGTTTCTATATAGGCAGGGTTTAGCAAACTATCAACCGGCACTTTATAAAAATCCGGGTCGCCAAGGTATTTTGATCTGTCGGCATAAACGCGGCGTTCTGCTTCAACAATTAATTGTATGGTAGAATCCTGATTATGACCCCACCGCTGCAATGGATATTTTTCCACCGAATGGAGCAGCTGCAATAAAGCAATCCCTCCGCTTGATGGCGGCGGCATGGTAATAATGTGGTATCCTTTATAATTGCCGGTAAGGGATTTTCGCCAAACGGAATGATAATTCTCCAGATCGGTTTTTGTAATCAGGCCGTTGCCGCTTTTCATTTCGGCCACCAGTTCATCGGCTACCTTGCCTGCGTAAAAGCCATCACGCCCATTATCACGGATCAGCTCTAGTGTTTTAGCCAGATCTTCCTGCACCAGCAGATCGCCTTCCTTCCAGCCGCCGTCTTTCAGCAAATAACTTTTTCCCGAGTCGAGCTTAACAAACTGGCTCCGCTCATAATTAAGCGATGATGCCAAACGTTTGGTGATCTTAAACCCGTTACGAGCCAAGTCTACGGCAGGCTGTACCAGTTGAGCCCAGCTTAATTTACCATATTTAAGATGTGCCTGCACCATCCCATCAACCGAGCCCGGCACGCCCGAAGCCTGGTGCGTTGAAAGGCTCATATCCGGAATAACATTGCCCGCACTATCCAGATACATATTCTGGCTAGCGGCTGCCGGGGCCTTTTCCCTAAAATCAAGCGTATTGCTTTCGCCGTTTCCCGATCGATAAACCATAAATCCGCCACCGCCAATGTTACCTGCTTCCGGGTGGCTTACAGCAAGCGCAAACTGTACCGCTACGGCGGCATCAACCGCATTACCTCCTTTTTTTAGTATTTCGATGCCTACTTTAGCGGCATCGGGTGTGGCACAAACAACCATACCGTTGTGGTATTTGTCATCGCCATCGCTTTGTGGGTATGCCGTCTGCAAAAAGCAAATGGTTATTAAAAGCGTAGCAGCATATCGTAATTTATAAGGTATTTTTTTTTTGTAAATTATCATGGTCAGTTTTTTGTTTTAAGGTCAGTTTACCAACACTTTTCTCGCGCATTAGCTAATATATCATATTCTCCCTGCATAATTGTAAAGCAGGGCTTACTTATTCATATTAAAAACCATATTTTTCATTATCTGCCTTGTAAATCAATGTTTTATAGGTTTTCTATTTATGACAGCTTGATTAAAATGTCATAAAACAGCACTTTCGTCGTTAAATTCAAAATCCATCTATGAAAAAATTACTTTTTGCGCTATTTGTTTTAAGTTCATTTTTATTGACAAGCACGCGTTCAAACGCACAGTCAAACACCGTTAATTACCAAATGGCAGCCGGTTTAAAATTCGGCGGCTACGAAAACGGGATCTCCTTCAAATACTTCCCTACAGATAAAGTTGCATTCGAAGGCATTTTAGGTTTCAGAGATCATGGCGCTGTGGTAACCGGCTTATATGAGATATACCAGGAAGCATTTGGCGTACACGAACTAAGGTTTTATTATGGCGCAGGTGGTCATATCGGTGCTGTTGGCAGCGGAGATTATCAACGTTTTAATGGCGACAATGAAGTTTACAACAGTGGTCATATTTTATTAGGTATTGATGGCGTTTTAGGGTTAGAATATATTATCCCCAAATCACCTATCGCCATTAGTCTTGATCTTAATCCGCGTATTGAACTGGCCACTGGTCCGTTTGGCGATATAGCACCAGGCTTAGGGTTGAAATACACATTTTAGTAATTTACCGTGAGTTCCCGATAAGCGGTGGTTGCCTCATCCCAACCCTTCTCCAAAGAAGAAGGGCTACAAAACCAATACGAACATATCCGTCGAAAGTCAAAGTCCTCTCCTTTGGAGAGTAATGGCCCATGAAAAGACAGTACTATATATTTTACATTAGCAAGTCTTCGCAGCGGTCTCTCGCAGAGGACCCTGTGTGATTGTGGGTTGGGCTGAACACCTTGCACGCGTACGCAGGGTCCTCTGCGAGTTTAAAGTAACCCACAAAATAAGGCCGAGAATAAAAAGCGATGAATTTCACGAAACGTTCCTAAGGAACGTACTTACATCTGTATATTTTTGCTACCAACCAGCCGTGCCGATGGCACGAAATAAACAAGAAACGTCCGGTACGGACGTCTGGTTGGTAGAAATGAAT
>OLKV01000095.1_pt1 | contig 21437 bp, 18 predicted proteins | sample 1604391 | NCBI WGS metagenome assembly OLKV01 (sample SAMEA104055711, study PRJEB20765) | soil metagenome | isolation source: soil | reverse complement strand
CGTCGGTGCTGATGGTATCTACATCAATCATCTGCAAGCTTACCCAGTCGCCCTCCGCTGAAATTTTGGCATAATGTGGGCCGTCAACCGCCAAAAAGTTTGTTTCGCTGTCAATAATGCCCATGTATTTGGCAAAGGCTACAATGCACCTGCCGCCGTTGCCGCACATGCTGCTGGGCTGGCCGTCGGCGTTGTAATAAACCATCTCAAAATCGTATCCTTCTTTGTTTTGCAACAGCATCAGGCCGTCACCGCCAATTCCAAACCGCCTATCACACAATTGTGCAATCAGCTTCGGATTTTGGTGGTCAATCTCATTGCTACGGTTATCAATCAGGATAAAATCATTCCCGGCTCCCTGGTATTTATAAAAATATATATTCACAATCAATCAGTATTATTTAGCATCTTTATTATTAAATGCAACCGGGTAAAAGATTACTGCAAAACCCGCTTGTTCCCTATTTAACAAAATTTAACATTATTCGTAATAACTTAACATTGTTTATAACGTCTATATGGTATTAAATTTGAAATAAAAAAGTAAACTTAATAAAAGAAAGAGAATAATAAGATGAAAAAGTTTGGTTTAACATTATTAACAGCTTTTGTTGGTGGTGCTATGGCACTGGGCGCGTATAAGGTGGTTGAAAATAAATACGCCAGCAACATGAGTTTTGAAGACAAGCAAAAGGTTTATTTTGCAAGTAATCACTTATCACCCGCAACAACAACAGTATCATCGGCCGGGCAGGTTGATTTTACCGAAGCCGCAGCCGCGGTAACACCGGCAGTGGTTTATATCCGTGTTACTTATTCAAATCAGGCCGGTGATGACCAGCAAAGCCAGCTACAACAAATGTTCGGCGATATGTTCGGTCAGCGCGTGCGCCCGCAGCAAGGCGTACAGATGGCATCAGGCTCTGGCGTAATTATTTCTCCCGATGGTTATATCGTTACCAATAATCACGTTGTTGATAAGGCCGAAAAAATTGAAGTGGTTACCAATGATCACCAGGATTTTAAAGCAAAAGTTATCGGTACCGACCCAAGCACCGACCTTGCTTTAATCAAAATTGAAGGTCATGATCTGCCTATCGTAAAATTAGGCAACTCTGATAATGTAAGAGTTGGCGAGTGGGTTTTGGCTGTTGGTAATCCGTTTAAATTAACTTCTACCGTTACCGCAGGTATTGTTAGCGCAAAAGGCCGTAATATTGGTATAATAGGGTCAGAAGATAATCAGGATCAAAATCCTTTCGGTCGTACCCAGTATCAGGAACAGCCAAAATTAAACAAGGCAATAGAGTCATTTATTCAAACTGATGCTGCTATTAATCCCGGCAACAGCGGCGGTGCGTTGGTAAATACAAATGGCGAACTGATTGGCATTAACTCGGCAATTGCATCGCACACCGGATCATACGAAGGATATGGTTTTGCTATCCCTATTAACCTTGCTAAAAAAGTGCTGGATGATATTGAAAAATATGGCGCTGTAAAACGCGGTTATGTAGGTATTAGCTTTAGAGAATTGGATGAAGATGCTGCAAGCGCCTTGCATATTAACAAAACAATAGGCTTATATGTTGACCAGGTAGTATCGGGCGGCGGTGCCGAACAGGCAGGTATTCAAAAAGGTGATATCATCAGTAAAGTTGAAGGCAATAAAGTTTATGAATCATCAGATTTGCAGGAACGTGTAGGGCGTTTAGAGCCCGGCGACAAAATTCACCTAACCGTTTTGCGCGGCGATGAAGAGAAAAACTTTATTGTTACCTTAAAAGCAGATGTACCTGCACCTAAAGTTGCGATTACTAAATCGGCCGAAGAACTGTTTAATAAATTTGGCGCAAGCTTTATGCCGCTTAATTCGGCTCAAAAAGCTAAATTCCATATCAACAGTGGTGTTGTGGTTACCCAGGTTAGAGACGGCGGCTTATTTGATTATACCGAAGTTCCGGTAGGATCGGTGATCACCGAAATTAACAAACAACCAATATCAAATATTGATGATATTGACCATGCTTTAAACAGCCTTAAAAATGGTTTGTTAACTATGTCAGGTTATTACCCTGACGGAAGTAAGCTGAGAAGCACTATACAGGTTCAGTAATATAGCTTTATAAAATAAGGAACCGCTTCATAAGCAATTATGAGGCGGTTTTTTTATGCCGATTATATAGCGATGGGTTTGAAACCTTGAGTGTTCGAAACATCCAAAGGGTACCTTTTTGTCATTCTGACGTAGCGAAGAATCTTCTCCAACATGCATAAACGCGTGCTTTTCTGAAGTAGAAGATTCTTCGCTACGTTCAGGATGACAATCTTGTTGTTTATTTTCAAGGTTTCGAACACTCAAGGTTTGAAACCCATCCCTATGAAACAAAGAAAGACTTTTACATTTAGGTGAGATTTCCCTAACTAACAGGCACGCTTAGGGTGTTAATTTTTTGCTTTATTATATGATATTTGCATCCAATGACAAGATTCATAAAAAACACAACACTAATTTGCCTGATAACTGCATTTTTTGCCTGCAGTAAAACGGCGCAAAATGTTCCGCACTATGCAGTATCAAAAGTTTTTAAAACAGATACCCTTACCACAGTTAACGTACATATCAACAGCCGGATGACTGCCGCCGACTTGCTATTAATAGCCGGTAAATTAAAAACCGACAGCGCCAAAATTCAAAACCTTGATGTTCATTACCTGTTGCCCGGTAACACTGACCTGAGTGCCGGCGATAACAGCTATTATGCCTCGGCCAGATATATAAAGGATAGTGAGGTTAAATCAACAGATACCCTAAAAGACGATAACGGAGACGTTTTCAGAATAAAAATATTTGGATTAAGCCGCGAAAAGGTTAAAACCCTGCTAAGCCTGAAACCTAAAGAGATTTTTGGAAAAGTTATTCTTGGTCGTTTTATTGATGATTATAATCATACGGTGATCATTCCTTTTAATGATCCGCTGGATGAAAAAAGTGATCTGTATGTTATTGAAATTGACTCCACTGCCAAAGTAGTATCGGCAACCATGCCGTTAAAGATTAAGGATAATGGGATTGAAAAATGGCAGGTAACTCAAAACGGCGATTATATCACCCTTAAAGATAGTGTGCTTACACAGTACGCCGCCGATGGGTTAGGTGTGCCGTTTAACAGCATTAAATCGGGAATTTAATATTTCTTTTTTAACCCCGTTGTCTGTGTCCTCACAGACAACCGTCAGCAACGAAGATAGTTACCTGTGAGGACGCATACAACGGGGTGCTGTAGAGAGACGCAATATTTTGCGTCTCTCTACAGCGAATGTTCTACAATTACTTCAACTCATCCAGTACTCTAAAAACCTTCTCCTTCACCTCTTTGCTTGATCCGTTAAAGTTATTCACCATAATAGAAAAGCAAAGTTCGCGGCCTTTATAGGTTTGATAACCTGCGTAGGTAAGCACACCTATAATACTGCCGCTTTTCATTTTCATATCGTTGGAGGTTGGCAGACTCTCGTAAAAATCGGCAAACCAGTCGGTGCCTTTTGCTGATTGCAGAATGGTAGCCATGGTTAGCGTGGTTACCCTATCAGCCGGCGAAAGACCGCTGCCATCAACTGTATTAAGCGAATGTGGGTCGATGCCTTTTGCTTTCCAAAATTCCTGTTCAACTTTCACACCATTGGTGGTTGTTGGTTGTTTGCCCGTTTTCCAGGCAATGGTTTTGAGCAATTGCTCGGCATAGAGGTTAATGCTTTTTTGATTTGTCCAGTAAATGATCTGGCTTAAACGAGGTGAAAGGATGGTGGTTAAATTAACAACAATCAGCGGTGTTTGCAGTCCCTTAGCAGTTAGCGTGCCGGTTGATTCGGGCCCATTGCTCACCGCAATTCCTAAGCCTTTCAATGTGTCGTTCAAGCGGAAGGCTGCGTCATAAGCAGGATCTGGCAGGGCAGCGGCTATGCTTTTTTTAGTTTTATCAATGGCGTAAGTTCCCCGTAGATACATGGTTTTGCCGCCGATGGGTAAAAAGGCGTAGGCATCGTCGCCGGTATTAGCGGGGGAGTTTAACAGTTCGCTTTTAAAATTGAGGTAGGGCATATTGGGGACGGTGTGCGCTACTTCAATGGGGCTATCAACCCGGCCGGTTTTTAATTTAATATCGAATTGATTTTCGCGCCAGCAAAGGCCCGATGTTCCTGCGCCGTAATAATTACCCAGGTCCATCCAAATCCATCCTTCGGGAATAGATTGCGAGCCGAAAATGCTGTCGTCGCCAATAATTCGTCCGTTTATTTTTTTGATCCCGGCTTTTTGCAAAGCCTCAACCATCAAGCTCAAAATATGGCCCTCGTGCGAACTTTCGTAACGCCAGCTGCCCAAAGTAGGGTCGCCTGCACCTTTTATAACAACATCGCCATTAAGCGTACCGTCTGCTCCGATAGCGCCCGAGTAGCCAAACTGGGTTTGATATTGAAAATCTTTCCCCAATAAATTAAAAGCGGTAATAGTAGTAACCGTTTTTAAGGTTGATGCCGTGGCCATACCCATATTTGGGTTGGCGGCAAAAACCTTTTCGCCTGTTTTGGCATCAAGCACCGTTAACGAAACCGATGCATAACGACATTGACTATCGGCCTGCAGCCGGTTAAACGCCAATTGCAGGTTTTGCGGCAACGATTGGGCAAAAACATTACCCGCTATAAAAAATAGACTAACTAACCAGATCCGTTTCACCCTCATTTTTTACGTTGCGTTGTGATATATAATATAATGGAATACCAATAAGTACAATAATTAAGCCCGGCCATGTAAAGTTAGGCTTGTAAATAATCAGCAGTATACAAAAAGCTAATCCCATTAACATATAAATAGCGGGCAAAACCGGGTAGCCGAATGCTTTATAAGGACGCTCTGCATCAGGACGTTTTACACGTAGAATGTAGATGCCAAAAATGGTTAACACGTAAAATATAACTACCACGAAAGAGATCATATCTAACAGATCACCATACTTACCGCTCAGGCATAGAATAGAAGCAACTACAGCCTGTATCCACAGACCAAATTCGGGGACGGCAAATTTGTTTAAAGTGCCGGTTTTCTTAAAAAACAAACCGTCCTTAGCCATGGTGTAATAAACCCTTGCACCAGCCATAATTAAACCGTTATTACAGCCGAATGTTGATACCATTATCATTAAGGCAATAACTATAGTGCCAACATTGCCAAATATCACGTGCGAAGCTGCAACAGCAACGCGGTCTTTTTCGGCAGTGGCAATATCATGTAAGGACAGCACGCCCGTGTACATCACATTTGCCGAAACATAAATAACCGTCACTATCAGCGTTCCAAAAAACAAGCTTAAACCAATGTTACGTTTAGGGTTATTCATTTCGCCAGCTATAAAAGTAACGTTGTTCCACGCATCGCTGCTAAATATGGAGCCCACCATTGATGCGGCTATTGCACCCAATGCTGCCGCCATTGAATAGCTGCCAAAGCTGCCATCGGTATTTAGTTTTTGTATGTGCCAGGCATTGCTCCAGTTAGCATGCCATACATCGCCCTTTAAGGCAAAAAAACCAAAAATTATCAACCCAAATAAACTAAGCAGCTTGGTTATGGTAAAAATGTTCTGGATGATTTTTCCGCTTTGTACACCTTTGGTATTGATAAAGGTAAGCAACAGAATAACCACTATGGAAACCAATTGCGCCGCGCTGATGGCGAAATGCCAGGAACCTATAAGCGTGCTGAACAATATATTGTCTTCGCTAACGGCTGGGATTAAATAAGCGGTAAACTTTGAAAATGCTACTCCAACAGCCGCTATGGTTCCGGTTTGTATTACCGCAAAAAAGCTCCAACCGTATAAAAATGCAATTAATTTATTATAAGCTTCCTTTAAATATACATACTGTCCGCCTGCTTTAGGGAACATGGCACTTAACTCGCCATAACTCACAGCAGCGGTGATGGTCATAAACCCGGTGAGCACCCATACAAAGATCAGCCAGCCCGCCGAGCCTACATTGCGCATAATATCTGCGCTTACTATAAAAATTCCTGAGCCTATCATTGAGCCTGCTACCAGCATAGTGCCGTCGAGCAAACCCAGTTGATGTTTCATTTTTGTTTGTTCTGGTTTGGTTGCCATCAATAGTGTATTGTTTAAGTGTCTAAACTATTCAAAAAACTTTATAATTGACACGCTATTGTAAATAAATTAATTTGCTAATTTGCACTTGCCAATTATATTTTTTTACCTTGCTTATTCTAACAACCAACAATTTACACCAATTATTGATATGGATTTTTTAAACACTTACTTAATTTATTTAATTCCTGTATTCGGGATTATTGGTATTATAGCGATGGCTATAAAAGCCTCATGGGTTAACAAACAGGAAACCGGGGATGCGAGCATGAATGAACTTGCAGGCCATATTGCAGATGGGGCAATGGCATTTTTAAAAGCCGAATGGAAGGTGCTAAGCTATTTTGTGGTGTTGGCCATGATTTTGCTGGCATGGTCGGGTACTACGGTAATCACCTCGAGCCCCGTTATTGCGGTATCATTTTTAGTAGGGGCATTTCTATCGGCCTTTGCTGGCTTTTTGGGAATGCGTATTGCTACCAAAGCAAATGTGCGCACTACACAAGCCGCTAAAACCAGTTTAGCTAAAGCCTTAGAGGTATCATTTACAGGCGGTACAGTAATGGGTTTAGGCGTTGCAGGTTTGGCCGTAATTGGTTTAGGTTCGTTATTTATTGTTTTTTATACTGTTTATGTTAAAAACACAGGTGGCGATGTAAACGGCGATGCTATGGCAAAAGCACTGGATGTTTTAGCCGGATTTTCGTTAGGTGCTGAGTCTATTGCGTTGTTTGCACGTGTAGGCGGTGGTATTTATACCAAAGCTGCCGATGTGGGTGCCGACCTTGTGGGCAAGGTTGAAGCAGGTATCCCCGAGGATGATGTACGTAACCCCGCAACTATTGCCGATAACGTAGGCGATAATGTTGGCGATGTTGCCGGTATGGGCGCCGATTTATTTGGCTCTTATGTAGCAACCATGCTGGCTACGATGGTATTGGGTCGCGAAATTGCATCACCCGATAATTTTGGCGGTATAGCCCCAATATTATTACCAATGGTTATTGCTGGTTTAGGTATTGTGTTTTCTTTAATAGGTGCCGCATTTGTTAAAATAAAAAATGAAACTGATAGCGTACAAAACGCATTGAACATAGGTAATTGGACATCAATTGTTTTAACCGCTATAGCTACTTATTTTGTGGTGATGTGGATGTTGCCTGATGGCGAGTTCCACATGAAGCGCGATTTGGCAAATGGTGTTTTAAAAGAAGGATCATCGCACTTTACTAAAAATGGTATTTTTATGGCCATTCTTGTTGGCCTGGTTGTAGGCACGCTGATGTCAATGATAACTGAATATTATACTGCTATGGGCAAGCGCCCGGTGTTAAGCATCATCAGGCAATCATCAACGGGGCATGCTACCAATATTATTGGCGGTTTGGCTGTAGGTATGGAATCAACCGTATTGCCTATTCTTGTTTTAGCAGGAGGTATTTACGGAGCACATTACTTTGCAGGTTTATACGGTGTGGCAATAGCCGCAGCCGGTATGATGGCGACCACTGCCATGCAGCTTTCAATAGACGCTTTCGGCCCTATTGCCGATAATGCAGGCGGTATTGCCGAAATGAGCCGTTTACCAGAAGAAGTAAGACACCGTACCGATAATTTGGATGCGGTGGGCAACACTACTGCTGCAACAGGTAAAGGTTTTGCCATTGCTTCGGCTGCATTAACATCACTGGCTTTATTTGCCGCCTTTGTTGGTGTGGCAGGTATTGAGCATATTGATATTTATAAAGCAAATGTATTAGCCGGCTTATTTGTTGGTGGTATGATCCCTTTCATCTTTTCGGCCTTGTGTATATCGGCAGTAGGGCGTGCAGCCATGGCAATGGTTGAAGAAGTTCGCCGCCAGTTCCGCGAGATCCCGGGCATTATGGAGTACACAGGCAAGCCCGAGTACGAAAAATGCGTAGCCATATCAACCAAAGCATCTATCCGCGAAATGGTTGCTCCCGGATTGATTGCCTTGCTTACACCAATCATCATCGGTTTTGCATTTGGTCCCGAAGTTTTAGGCGGACTACTTGCTGGTGTAACCGTATCAGGTGTGCTGATGGGACTTTTCCAGAGCAACGCAGGTGGCGCATGGGACAATGCTAAAAAATCATTCGAAAAAGGAGTGGAGATCAATGGTGAGATGTTTTATAAAAAATCAGAACCACATAAAGCATCTGTAACAGGTGATACTGTTGGCGATCCGTTTAAAGATACCTCAGGCCCGTCAATGAATATTTTGATTAAGCTGATGTCCATCGTTTCACTGGTTATTGCGCCGCACTTAAATGCAAGCGTTCAAAAACCAACCAGCATGAACCATCCTGTTCAAAAAGTAATTAACGTACAGGCTTTGAATAGCGCGATAGTTAAAATAGATAAAAAAGGATAAATAAAATTTCAGACTTACGAAGTTTTCAAAACTTCGTAAGTCTTTTTGGTCTCCGAGCGTCATTGCGATGAGGAACGAAGAAGCAATTCCAAACTATACAGGTCCGCCTTTCACTATAAGATTGCCTTTCCCGCCTTGCAATGACGCTTTTTACATCTTTTCACTCCCACAATCAACAATTAATCATTCATCCCTAATAATAGGGTAATAAATTGAAATTTAGATTTTTAGCTGAATAAGAATAATTACGCCGAATGTGCCGACTTAGTGTGTTCGGCTATTTTTTTACAACATCACTAAGTGCCTGTTTTTCAAAGCTTAATTTGGTTGTTTGCACTATTTTCATTGTTAAATCTTGCTCTTTATGTTTTCAATAAATTTAAGTACGTTTGGAGCAACTGATTTCAAAAAAAAAACTGATCTTATTAATTTAAAATGAAGCTATTTATTAAGAAGCCTATAGCGCAGTTAATGGCTGCGTCGAAGGAAACGGAAAAAACTTTAAAGCGAACGTTGGGTGTTGGTTCCCTTATCGCATTGGGAATTGGCGCTATAATTGGAGCCGGCATATTTGTACGTACCGCAGCAGCGGCAGGTGAACATGCAGGCCCGGCTGTTACCCTTTCATTCTTGATAGCCGCAGCCGGTTGCGCACTCGCAGGCTTATGCTATGCTGAGTTTGCCAGTATGATCCCTATTGCAGGCTCTGCTTACACCTATTCTTATGCAACCATGGGCGAATTTATTGCCTGGATAATCGGATGGGATTTGGTGCTTGAATATGCACTGGGTGCCGCTACCGTTGCTATTGGTTGGGCACAATACTTCAATGAGTTTTTAAACACTTTCTTTCATACGCATTTGCCTTTTGTTTTGTCGCACTCACCGTGGGAAACCAATATAGGCAAAACCGGCATGTATATTAACGAGGCTCACGGCCACGGTATTGTTAACCTTCCGGCAATATTCATTATTTTGATGCTTACTTTATTACTGATCCGCGGCATGGCCGAATCGGCAATAGTAAATAACGTTATCGTTATTGTTAAAGTAGCCATTGTGTTAATGATCATTTCTTTAGGCTGGCAATACATTAACCCTGCTTTCCATACGCCGTATATGATTCCTGCTAACGCAGGTAGTATTAAGGTTAGTACAGGCGTTGTTAATTATGCCGATACCTTTAATCATGGCTGGCTTGGCGTGTTGCGTGGAGCAAGTGTGGTGTTTTTTGCATTTATAGGTTTTGATGCAGTTTCAACAGCTGCCCAGGAAGCAAAAAATCCGCAGAAAGACATGCCAAAAGGAATCCTGATCTCTCTTGTTGTTTGTACTGCTTTATACATTCTGTTCTCGCACGTATTAACAGGTTTGGTATCTTATAAAGATTTCTTAATTCAAGGTAAAGAAGCATCGGTTACTTACGCTATACAACATGCAATGCCGGGATATAACTGGTTAGCTAATTTGGTTACAATAGCTATTCTTGCTGGTTTTTCATCAGTAATATTGGTAATGCTTATGGGCCAAACCCGTGTGTTTTATACCATGAGCACTGATGGTTTGATTCCGCCTGTATTTTCAAAACTGCACCCAAAATACCGCACACCATATAAGTCACAATGGTTGTTTTTTGGCTTTGTATCCATATTTGCAGGTTTTATACCCGATAGAATTGTAGGTGATATGGTGAGTATCGGTACCTTATTTGCTTTTGTGCTGGTATGTTTAGGCATATTTATTTTACGCAGAACAGATCCGGGAATTAAGAGGCCATTTCAAACGCCATGGTATATGATTGTTTGTCCCTTGGGCGCAGCAATTTGTTTATGTATGATAGCAAGCGAAGGCTGGGAAAACTGGGCAAGGCTTATCGTTTGGTTATTAATAGGCTTTGTTGTTTATTTTGGCTATTCTGTTAAAAAGTCTCATGTAAGGCGCGGCACTAACGATATTCCAAGTGATCCGCCAAGTCCACAGTTTATGGATTAATATGATATCGATAATTTAAACATAAATACGTGTAACAAAAAAGGTTCTGAATTGTCAGAACCTTTTTTGTTATCTTGAATTTTCGGGATGAGGCGAATGTTTCCGCATAAAAACCTATAAACCAAACAATGAAGGCCGATAAAAACCTCTGGATCTTAGTATTTGTATGTGTTATTAATTCATTAGGCTTCGGCATTATTGTGCCGGTGCTTTATACGTATGGTAAAACCTTTGGCTTAACGGGGACGACGCTGGGCATATTAACAGCTTCTTTCTCTATAGCCCAATTTTTTGCCACGCCGGTTTTAGGTTCACTGTCCGACAAATGGGGGCGTAAGCCCTTACTTGTGATTAGTCTTTTAGGTACCTGTATTTCGTTCCTGCTTTTTGCTGAGGCCCGCAGTTTAATTGTGCTGTTTGCAGCCCGGATACTGGACGGACTAACCGGCGGCAATGTTTCTGTAGCGCAAGCTATGGTGGCTGACACGGCTACATCCGAAAATCGGGCAAAGCGGTTTGGTATTTTAGGTTCGGCATTTGCATTTGGCTTTGTAATAGGTCCGGTAGTAGGTGGCTCGTTTACGGAATTGAGTCCGCAGGCGCCTTTCTTTTTCGCCGCAGGTATTTCGTTGATCGGTACTTTATGTGCCGCATTTTTATTGAAGGAAACCAATCCCACCAATAAAGAAACCAGGCAAAAACAGCAATATAACTTCAAATTTGCCACGTTGATTACCACCATTAAGCGCCCAACGGTAGGCACTGCCGTTTTTATCGGTTTTTTGCTTACGATGGCTCAGTTTACCATGATCATCGGTTTTCAAACGTTCAGCGTTGATATTTTAAAGATTAGCCCTACGCAAATCGGGATCTTTTTAGCCGGGTTTGGTGTTTGCGGCATCATTATGCAGCTGTGTGTGCCTTTCTTTATCAAAACATTCTCGTCCAAGTCGGTTATTTTATTGCTGTCGACCATATTATGTTTTGCGGCAATGTTTGTATCGGGCTTTACGTCTTTCTTAATTCCGTTTGCTATATGTCTCTGCGTTTACGGGTTGTTTAATGGTCTGCGTAATCCTATGCTTAACGCTATTATTGCTGATAATATTGATCAAACCGAGCAGGGGAAAATACTGGGCATTAACCAGTCGTACGCCTCCATCGGGCAAACCTTAGGCCCTATAACGGCGGGCTTTGCTTCGGCTATATCTGAACATAGTATTTTCTTTTTATCTTCATTCTATATTTTAATTGCATTTTTGTTAAGTTTTCGGTTAAAGGCGAAAGAATAAAACTTTAAAACTATGCATTCATTCAATTTCAGGGAGATCCTCTCGGTTACCATGATCCTCTTTGCCATTATTGATATATTGGGCGCCACGCCTGTTCTTATTCAGCTGCGTCAAAAGGTGGGGCATATCGAATCGGAGAAGGCGAGTATAGCAGTGTTGGTGCTGATGATTGGTTTTTTATTTGTTGGGGAAGAACTGCTTAAAATTATAGGGCTTGATATTTCCTCATTTGCGATAGCCGGTTCCCTGGTTATTTTTATTATAGCGATGGAAATGATCTTAGGCATCACTCTTTTTAAAGAGGACATGCCCGAAACAGTGTCTATAGTACCCATTGCCTTCCCGCTGATTGCCGGTGCCGGAACCATGACCACCCTGCTTTCCCTCAAATCACAATATCAAACGCAAAATATTATTGCAGGCATTATTATTAATACCCTTTTTGTTTACCTGGTATTAAAAAATGTAAAGTGGATAGAGCACCTTTTAGGCAAAACCGGCCTCGCCATCCTGCGCAAAGCATTCGGCATTATTCTTTTAGCTATCGCGATAAAGTTGTTCAGGAGTAATACGCACTTGTAGGGGAATTGACCCAAAGTAGGGTGTTATGTTGAGGTACTCGAAGCATGTGGGCAAAGGCCTCTGCGCTCATGTCTTTTACGTCATTGTCGTTGCGAGCGAGGAACGAGCGTGGCAATCGCATGCTATACAGAGCGAATAAGCATAGCTACGAGATTGCCACGCTACGTTCGCAATGACATCGGTGTTTTATTGATTCTTTAAGCCCCTATCAACCTCGCCGCAAACATCGTATCCGCCTTATTCTCATAACCCTTTAAAACCTTTTGCTCTTCAAGCTTCAAACCAAGTTCCTTCACAATAAAACTTACCACATCTTCATTCTCAGCTTTAAAGGCCGAGCAGGTGATATAAATAAGTGGTTTGCCGGGCTTCAGGTATTTTACCACATTGCGTACAATGCTTTGCTGTAAACGTTGAAAGAACTCAATCTTATGGGTATCAAACTGACTGATCATCTCCGGTGTACGGCCCCAGGTACCTGAGCCACTGCAAGGGGCATCAAGGATAATGCCGTCAAACGCGTAATCATGCAATAGCAGGTCGTTATTTTGGGTAAGATCGAGAAGTTTCTTTTGGTATTTGGTTAATCCGGCTTGCTGAAAGCGTTCGTCCAGGTTTGATAATATCGATTCCCGGATATCTGATACCACCAGTTTAACGGTAGGTTCCAAGTCATGCAACAGCAGCGATTTGCCGCCGGACGCCGCACAAGCATCCCACCAGGCGTCCCATTTTTGGGGTTTATATAGTTGTGCCGTTTGCTGCGACGAATGATCTTGCACCTCATACCAGTTTTGGTTAGGGATTAAGGTATCCAGCCGGGTGCCGTTTGGTAAGGAGAAACAGCCATTGCCTTCATCCTTAAAAATAATTTCGGCTGTTGCCAATGCAGCTTTTACCTGGTTCTCAAACCCTTTATAAACACGGATAAAAAGATCAGGCTGTACAAAAAAAGATCGTAAAAAAGCATCCTTGTCAACTCCGGCCGAAAGCTGTGCCGTCCACGGGAATAGTGTATTCAGATCAAATTCGGGATGGGTTGCTTTTACCATCGCCAGCTTTTCGGCCATGGTAAAGCCTATGCAGGCTGCCCATTCGGGTTTAAAGTGTTGTAAAAAGGAATTGAGTTGTGTATTGCATAAAAATTCAGCAATAAAAAGACGCTCATCAGCAGGTAAACCGGGCGAAGCCTTACCTAAGCGGAAGTAATTATAAACCAACCTGCCGGCTATACGCCTGTCGGTTGAGCCCATTTGTTTATTTTGGCGATAAAAACCGGGTAAAAATTTGCTTAGAGGTGTTTCTGCCGGGTACTCATCCAAAATACGCTGAAACGTTTTAAGCTGGTTTATTGCCTTCATTCTACCTTTTTCAATTCAAAGTTAACATATTTATAAACGTTAACATGGGTATTTACCCAACCCAGGCCCGTTTTTTTCTGAAACTGAAAATTATTATGCAAGCCCGAAAAATTAACCTGAGTTATGTTTTTGAGGCTATCTGTTGCTGCCAGTTTGCCCATACACATACCTTCATCAAAACCTTTTATAGCGTAAGCAGTAGGTTCGGTGTGGTAAGTATCTCGGTACTGACGCATAAATGCAACAGTATTAGCCGCTTTATAATCCACGCGGTCGGCCGAAGTAATATGGGTATTTAAACGCTGCAAAAGTTCAGTCTTTAAAAAGGTATAGTTTACCCAGCTCGGATGGCCAAACAAGGTAACCGGGTAACTGGCGCTCAAACTATCCAACGAGCGTAAAGTAACGGTTAAAAAATGCTGATCGGTAGCCGCAACAACAAATACATTTTTACCTGTTATTGATAGCTGTGGTTTTAATGAACTTAACTGCCCGTGGACAACGGTAAGCATAATAACCTTAATGCGTTTTTTGCTCAAACTATCAATGGCCCGTTTAAATGGAGCGATGTACTCGTTCTCCTCGTTAAAGCCCGATTTAAGGATAAAAACCTTTTCGGGTTTAATTTTATCGTTAATATACTGTGCTGCACTCCAGGCATGGTATTCGAGCGGCGGCACCATAGTAACCAGTTGCGGGTTTTTATAAGCAGCAGGTGAAGCAGGCGAAAGCGGAGACACAATAGGTTGATGCCCGTTAGTATATGCCGAGGTAAATGCCTTCACATCATCAGGAAAAACAGGGCCAACAATAAGGTCGCTTTTTCGTACTGATGGGTTAGTGGCAAGAGCGTGCGCCTGTTCTTTTTGGTCTTTTGAATCAAGAACCAGCAGTTTATAATTATAACCCTGCGCAGTTAATGAATCAAGCGCCAGTTTAAAACCCTGGTAATAACCAAGGGCAATATCCGCTTCGCGCAAGCTGCTGGAAGTGTATGACTCGCCCGGAGCCAAATGATTGAGCCCGAAAGGGAGCAGCAGCGCAATAGTTGATACCTTTGGCGCAGCTGCTACAATTTCTTTTTTCTCTGGTTTTATTATTGGCTGTTCAGTTTCTTTTTTTACAGGCTGATGGTGAACAGCTACCGGCTGCACTTTGGGGGAGCAGGCGGTAGCTATCAACGTTGTAACTAAAAACAATAACCACCTATTCCCACTCAATTGTAGCAGGCGGTTTCGAACTGATATCATATACTACCCGGTTAATTCCTTTTACATTATTTATGATTTCGTTGCTGATTTTTGCCAGCAGGTCGTAAGGCAAGTGACACCAGTCGGCGGTCATACCGTCTAATGATTCAACTGCGCGCAGGCATATCACGTTTTCGTAAGTACGCTCATCGCCCATAACACCTACCGATTGTACCGGTAAAAATATGGAACCTGCCTGCCAAACTTTATCATAAACACCGGCCGACCGCAAATTGTTGATATAAATTGCATCTGCCTCCTGTAAAATCTTTACTTTTTCAAGTGTTACTTCGCCTAATATCCTGATAGCCAATCCCGGACCGGGGAACGGGTGCCTGCCTAAAATATTCGGATCAATACCTAAAGCCTTGCCAACGCGCCTAACTTCATCCTTAAACAAAGTATTTAAGGGCTCAACAACCTTCAGTTTCATAAAATCGGGCAAGCCGCCAACGTTATGGTGCGATTTGATGGTTGCCGATGGGCCTTTTACAGATACCGATTCAATAACATCGGGATAAATAGTACCCTGACCAAGCCATTTTACGTCCTGTACCTCATGTGCCGCATCATCAAATACCTCGATGAATGCACGACCGATAGCTTTACGCTTTTTCTCCGGATCGGTTAAACCTGCCAACGCATCGTAAAAACGTTGTTTAGCATCAATGCCTTTTATATTTAAGCCCATGTGCTGATATGAGTCCAATACCGATTGGTACTCATCTTTGCGCAGCAAGCCGTTATCAACAAATATACAGTGCAGGTTTTTGCCGATGGCATGGTGCAGCAATACCGCCGCAACAGATGAATCAACACCGCCCGAAAGGCCAAGCACTACTTTATCATCGCCTAATTTTTCTTTTAATGCAGCGATGGTGGTTTCAATAAACGAGTCTGGCGTCCAATCCTGCTTGCAACCGCAAATGTCAACCAAAAAGTTATGCAGCAATTGCTTGCCGTCAACACTATGGGTTACTTCGGGGTGAAACTGGATGCCGTAAGTTTGTGTGCCGGTAATATGGTAAGCCGCTACTTTAACGGTATCGGTACTTGCTATTACTTCAAAGTTGCTGCCGATGCTGGCAATGGTGTCCGCATGTGACATCCATACCTGTGAACCTGGTAAAATCAGCTTAAACAGCGGATTATGCTCGCTGATATATTGCAAATTAGCACGACCATATTCGCGGGTGCTTGATGGTAACACTTCGCCGCCATGAAAATGAGCCATATATTGCGCACCGTAGCATACACCTAAAATAGGCAATGTACCGTGGAATTTTTCAAAATCGAATGTAGGCGGATCTTCCTGCCTTACAGAGTATGGACTGCCCGAAAGGATAATTCCTTTTACAGTATCGTCAACTTCTGGAAAATGATTAAATGGGTGGATCTCGCAGTAAATATTGAGCTCCCTGACACGACGCGCTATCAATTGTGTGAATTGAGAGCCGAAGTCAAGAATGAGGATTTTTTCTTGCATGGGCAAAGATAGATATTAGATTTCGGATTTCGGATGTTCGATTTCGGAATTTAGAGAATTAGTAGACTTCCGAAGTTTTAAAAACTTCGGAAGTCTTATTTTTATGCTGATATTAGTATAAACCAAAGTATGCAAAAAATCATTAACTTTTTAATGTTCGAGGGCCGGGCCGAGGAAGCCATGAACCTTTATATTTCATTATTTGCCGACTCGGAAATTACACATATTGTTCGCTACGGGGCTGACGAAGCAGGTGCTGAAGGAACCGTAATGCATGCAACCTTCACTTTAAACGGACAAACTTTTATGTGTATTGATAGCACTGTAAAGCACCAGTTTACATTTACCCCGTCCATGTCGCTTTATATCAATTGCGATTCGGATGATGAAATTGAAAAACTGTTTCAGGCGCTTTCAAGTGGAGGGAGTATTCTTATGCCAATGGGCGCTTATCCTTTCAGTAAAAAGTATGTATTGCTTTGCGATAAATTTGGTGTGCCATGGCAGTTGAGTTATAACCAATAAAAAGGATACTGATGATCGCCCCAAAATCATAAAGACCGCTTTACTTTGTGCTATGCCAATAACTACCCGACTTGCTGCGATTGAGGATATCCCGCAGCTAAATAAAATGATTGCTTTATCTGTTCACGGATTAAGCACTGGTTATTATACCTCTGCACAAATTGAAAGCGCCATAAAATATGTTTTTGGTGTGGATACCCAATTGGTTATTGATGGCACGTATTATGTGGCCGAAATTGATGGCATTACCGTAGGCTGCGGCGGATGGAGCAAACGGAATACGCTATACGGCGGCGATCAGCATAAAGAAATTGAAGATCCACTGCTTGACCCGGAAATAGACGCTGCCCGAATCCGCGCATTTTTTGTGCATCCCGATTATGCCAGGAGGGGTATAGGCAGACATATCATTAATGTATGCGAAGCAGCCGCGCAAAGCAATGGTTTTAAGAGTTTTGAATTAGGCGCAACCCTGCCAGGTGTGCCGCTTTACGAAGCCGTTGGCTATAAAGCCGTAGAAAGAGCGGATGCCTTATTGCCCGATGGTGAGGTTTTAGGAATAGTGAAGATGCGGAAAACTATATAAGTTGCGGTGTTTAAACCTATATAACTCATTATCGTCCAATGTGCTATACTTCAACCTGAGACTAATCGTACTATGAAAATTTTATCCTTTTATTTTTTGTTGTTTGTTACCTTAACAGTGTCGGCCCAATCACAAAGAAATGAGCAAATAACAGTTGACGGCATACAGCGGCAATTTGTTACTTATATCCCGCAAACAAATAACACCGATAATTTGCCCGTTATCATTTCTCTGCATGGCCGCTTGGGCACCGGCGAAAGGATGATGGACTTTGCAGATTTCAGAACAATCGCAGCTCGCGAAAAATTTATTATCGTATGTCCCAACGGAATCGACAAAAGCTGGAATGATGGGCGCGAAACTCCTGCTCACAAAAAAGGAATTAATGACGTAAAGTTTATAGATCAGCTGATTTCTTATATCATTAGCACTTACCACGCCGACGCCCAACGGGTATATGTTACAGGTATGTCAAACGGCGGGTTTATGACATCACGACTGGCCTGCGAACTAAATAACCGTATTGCCGCTATAGCGGTGGTTGGCGCTTCCATGGATAAGGGTATGGATTATCAACTCAATAAACCAATCCCGGTAATGTACATACAAGGGACAAAGGACCCATTAGTACCTTATGCCGGCGGTACGATGAAAGGCGCGGGTGGCGAGATTTACGGGCACACCGATATGTTGAAGCTTTGGGCGGAAGCAGATGGATGCAATGGTAACCCGGTTATTACCAATTTACCCAATACCGTGCAAGATGGAACCGGTGTTATTAAGGAAGAGTACGTCAACCCTGCAACAGGTATAAAAGTTGTAGGTTATACTATTACTGGCGGCGGCCACTCCTGGCCTGATGGAACACAATACCTGCCAAAGTTTTTGGTTGGCACTGTTTCGCACAATTTGAATGCCTGTGAGGTAATATGGGAGTTTTTCAAGGTATATAGATTGGGTGAATAATCAATATTCAAACAAAGCAAGTTTCGGGTTCTTTACCAATGCGCACGTATGTAAATTTGTTCATTAAATATTAAAGTTATGAGCACACAGGAAAATATTAATTACCAGCGTATTGCCGAGGCTATCAATTATATAAAACTTAATTTTAAAGATCAGCCTAATTTGGACGAAGTTGCCGAAAAGGTAAATTTAAGTCCATTTCACTTTCAACGTTTATTTACGGATTGGGCAGGCATCAGTCCCAAAAAGTTTTTGCAGTATTTGAGTTTGGATTATGCAAAAGGTATCTTAAAAGATAAACAGGCAACCCTGTTTGATACCGCCTTTGAAACAGGCTTGTCGGGCACAGGTCGCCTGCACGATCTGTTTATGAATATTGAGGGAATGACCCCGGCCGAATATAAAAATGGCGGTCAATCACTCGCCATCAATTACAGCTTTGCCGAAAGTCCCTTTGGGAATATCATTGTAGCATCCACCTCAAAAGGAATTTGTTATTTAGCCTTCGCCGATGATAGGGACGAGGCATTTAAACAATTACATGCGCATTTCCCCAATGCGCAATACATGCAAATGGTTGATGGGGTACAGCAAAATGCCCTGTTTATCTTTAAAAAAGATTGGACACAATTGCCCGATATTAAATTGCATTTAAAAGGCACCAATTTCCAGCTTAAAGTATGGGAAGCCTTGCTGAGTATTCCAATGGGAGGCTTATCTACTTATTCATCGGTTGCTGCGGCAATACAGCATCCAACCGCAAGCAGGGCGGTTGGTAGTGCGGTTGGTGACAACCCGGTAGCGTTTTTAATCCCTTGCCACCGCGTAATTAAATCAACAGGCGAGTTTGGACAGTACCATTGGGGCGCAACCCGCAAATCGGCTATTATTGGCTGGGAAGCGGCAAAGATGAGTAAATCAGCATAATCCCGTTTAAACATTATGAACATTCAACAAAGAATTGACCTGCTAAATTGGAGCGGGATTACAGAAGATATGAACCAGCACGGATATGCCTGCATCCCCAAAATCTTAACCGATGCGGAATGTGAAACGCTTATCCGGCAGTATGACAACCCGGCGCTATACCGCAAAACTATCAATATGGAACGCTATCGTTTTGGCCTGGGCGAGTATAAGTATTTTAACTACCCACTGCCGGCTCTGGTGCAAGGTTTACGGGAAAGCGTATATCCAAAGCTGGCTCCAATTGCCAATAACTGGATGAAGGTGTTAGGTATTGACAAACAGTTTCCTGATAATTTAACCCAATTGCTTGAGCTTTGCCATGCACAAAGCCAAAACCGGCCAACGCCTTTAATATTGCAATACGGCAAAGGCGGTTATAATACACTTCATCAGGATTTGTATGGCGATGTTTATTTCCCCATGCAACTTGTTCTGTTTTTAAACGAGCCGGAAGAGGATTACCATGGCGGCGAATTTGTGCTGATAGAACAAAGGCCCAGGGCGCAGTCAAAAGCCATTGTTTTAAAACCACGGAAGGGTGATATGATGATGTTTACAACTAATTTTAGGCCGGTTAAAGGAAGCAAAGGCTATTATCGTGTAAATATGAAGCATGGTGTTAGCGAAGTTACCGAAGGCAGGCGTCACACGCTTGGAATTATTTTTCACGATGCTTTGTAATGAACACATCTCTTGAATTCGGTAAAATATTGTTGGTACCCGACCGTTAACATGAAGACGTTATATTTGCTGGTCTATCAACCTATGCTTAAAAGAATATTTTTACTCGTAATCACCCTATTTATCGCTTTCGCAGCTAGGGCACAATCAGCCGATTCTGTTTATAGTCAGTATCTTGATTTTAACCTTGCCCGCCTACAAGGCGATCAGGATAAAATATTGGAGCTCGGCGAAAGTATCCTACCTAATGCAGATAAACTGCCGGAAAAAACCCGAATCAGCTTCTACTTCGCCGCAGGCAAAATGTATGAGGATAATGATCAGCCCGGGAAGGCTTTACCTTATTACGAAAAGGTGGCCGTCGCAGTACCCGATTACTATGTGGTTCACCGTGCTTTGGGTTATATCTACCTCGATAAATCAAAACAAATTGAAAAGCAGATAGCCGCATCAGCCGGCGATAAAACGATGACAGCTCAACTCACCGCTGCTTACACCAGCGCCGTACGAAAAGCACTGCCGCACCTGGAAAAAGCGCAGGCTTGTGACCCGAGCGATGATACCCTGGCAATTATTAAAACACTATATAAAAACATTAATGATGCAGCCGGACTAAACTCCTTAAATGCCCGACTGAAAGAACAAAGCAAGAATTGTATTGATATTTTGACGGACAGGTAAACAAAATTTTGCTTTATTTTGCCCTTAATGAAAGTTAGCAAGTTTGTAACAAAAATTGTAATCCGTATTTTCTTTATCCTGCTGTTTGTAGCGATGATTCCTTTTTTTGAGGGCGATCAAACCAAATTACAACACATCTACTTTACCTTTCACCATAAATGGGAAATGATATTCCCAGCGATACTAATGATCGGCTTTATTGGGTTACTTGTCACTTGCGCCATTAAAAAATACGAAGAACCTGATTTGAACTGGTTACTGGTTTTAAATACCGTTATACTATTGGTTTATGGCGTTGCTATCTTTATACGGGTGGCCCACATGGTTTAATTGAGGTAAAAGGATAAATTTGAGGTAAAAGGATAAAGGAAAAAAGGCAAAAGGTTTTGACTTTATCCTTTCTCTTTATTGTATTTTCGGCTTGCCGAAAATACACCTTTCACCTTTCACCTTTCACCTTTCACCTTTCACCTTTCACCTTTCACCTTTCACCTTTCACCTTTC
>OLKV01000271.1_pt1 | contig 21680 bp, 24 predicted proteins | sample 1604391 | NCBI WGS metagenome assembly OLKV01 (sample SAMEA104055711, study PRJEB20765) | soil metagenome | isolation source: soil | reverse complement strand
TGTCAGGCATTGCCCGTAATACAGCTATCGTATAGTTTTTAGAATTCTCTAACCTATTTAATAATTGCTCTTTCATATTTCATATTTAATATTTAAATCAAAATTAAAGAAGAGGGCTTTGAAGGACTTTAGAATTCTTGCTTATTTGAAAATGTTGAATTTATATTTGATGTTAAAGTAGATTACCGCTACGAAATTTCGTGGGGGCGAACTTATATTTCTGCCGAAAGGCATAACTAAAATGTTCAATGCTGTTAAAACCAGATACCCAGGCAATATCTGAAATTGGCTTTACTGTGTTTTTCAAGAGCACTTCAGCATTTTTTAAACGAATATTTAACAAAAACTGATGTGGAGAGTGATTAGTGAAAACCTTAAATATCCTGCTGAAATGAAAAGGGCTGACGCAGGAATAAGCTGCAACTTCTGATAGTGATATATCATTGACAAAATTTTTGATGATAAAATCTTTCGCCTTTTCGATTGTAAGCAGATGATTTTTCTTTAGGCGCGAATTTATTTGGGGGTCAGGGACATAATCCGTAACCATTAAAAAAGTCTTTTCGATAATTTCGAATATTAATTGGTCGATCTGTAATTTACTGGTTGCCTTTGTTTTCGCGAATTGTACGATTTGGTAATGTAAATACTCCAAATCCGGATTTGATTTAATCAACGTGGAATGCAGATCAACGTTCCTAAAGAAGTGGGTTTGTTTATACTGTTCGATTAAAGCACTGTAAAAAGCAGGTTTGAATTGGATAATAGTACATTCATCGGGAATGGTATGAGCATGGGTTACTGTGCGTTCAAATTCTGGCTTGGTCACCAGTATGCAGCCGCTGTAAGAGTCTAATGAGTTTCTGAAAACGTTAAACATAAAATTTCCTTTGCGCACAAAACTGATGCTAAAGGATGTGCTATGTTCTGGTTTCGACTTACGGCAATCGGTACATAAACACCTGAAATCTATAATATCATAAAAATCAGAACTGTAAAGTGTATGGAGGTCCGCATTCATATCAGGTTAAATAAATATAGCAAAAATAGTAAGCTGATTAAAAAGATCCGTAAAATTTATCCATATCTACTAACTTTCGCCAGTAGTTGCTAAATATAATTAATTTGCTTTTTTCAAAAAGATCAGCCTGGTTTCATTTAAACAATTCAACATCATAATGATTTCTTAAAAATATCGCAGGCTAAGTTGCAAATCTTAAACCGATAGTCAGATTAGCGCAGTTTTTACACAATCAAATTTTCATGTATTTTGATTATTACTTTCATCTTTTCAAATAACTTTTTATCCCCGCTGTTCGTAGACTCCGTCTACGAACGATTATGCATGTAGTCTACGACTACATTTCAAGCCTGCAAACGATAAGCATCCGGGGAAATACCCGTCCATCGTTTAAAGGCTCTTGAAAAGGCGCTTAACTCGTTATAGCCTAACATCCAGGCAATCTCTTTAATGGCGTGGCCACCTTGTTTCAGTGCCTGCACCGCCAGGTATTGGCGTGCATTATCGGTTAATTGCTGGAAGCTTACCTGCTCATCTTTTAACCGGCGCTGTAATGTCCGCGGACTCATGTTAAAATTGGAGGCAATTTCTTCCAGCGACAAAATGCCCAGGTATGCATTTGCAATCAGGTGACGGTTGATCTTATCTGCAAATCTTTCTTCGTGAGCTTTTGCTTCTATAAATATCTGCGCCTTTTCTTTAAAAAGCTTTTGTAATTCATAGTTAGCCGTAATGATAGGCTCATCCCAGTATTTCAGGTCAAAGGTTATCGCATTTTCCTTGCTTGAGGCTGTCGGCCTGCAGCGAAGTACGCGTTCCAGTTCAGCATCGGCCGGAGTATTAGCAATATAATTAACTGTTAACGGGCTGATTTTCCTGAGCAATAAGCCGTCCAGTTCATGAATAATAAAAACCATCAATACATCCAGCGTTTGAACAGCAGTGACAGATTGCTGCCAGTTTTCATTAACCGGCTTAATTTGTACCGTAAAGGTATCGCTTGCTTTACTTACTTTAAAAGTGAAACTATCGGTGATCAGTTGCCCAAGTTCAGCCGCTACGGTCACAGCATCGCCAACGGTATTGCTGCTTTTAATAATTTCGCCAACAATACCAAGGGCTGATAATTGCAAAGATTCACCAAAATGCAAACCGAAATGCTGATCCTTGCTTAAATGAACTGCATTAAGCCACAAATCGTTCAGTTGTTTATCTGATAAAGGGGTTTTGGTTTCAGCTCTTAACCATGTCGCATCAATGTTCGCGAGTGTGCAGAGCCGCTCTGGCGAAATGTCCCGCTGCGTCGCATAAGCCAGTAGGCCAAGTATAAAATTTGTTGCCGGGTGTTCCATCTTATTTTTTTGAAACTAAATTAAATTCTTTCCAGGTTAATCTGGCATAATGTCGCAAAATGTCAATTGTTAGTCGTTAAATGATAATCATTACCAGGGCCAAACGCCCCAACTTTGGATCAACAAAAAAGGAGAAAATTAACATGTCACATTTAACAGTAAAAGACGGAACAAAATTATTTTTTAATGATCTTGGTACCGGTAAAACAGTGCTGATGGTTCACGGCTGGTCTATCCACAGCGATTCATGGGAATACATGGTGGGGTATTTAACCCGCCGTGGCTATCGCTGCATCACCTTTGATATGCGTGGTTGCGGCCGCTCAGATCAGCCATGGGAAGGTTACGATTTTAAAACATTGGCAGAAGATTTGTATTGTATCATTGAGTATCTGAACCTAAGTGATATTACGCTGATGGGTCACTCGATGGGCTGCGGTGTGATCTGCCAGTACTTAGCTGACTATGGAGAGGACAAAGTATCACAGGCAGTACTAATCAGTACAATGACACCTTTTGTGCCTTTGGCTGAAGATAATCCGAATGGTATTGATAAGGCACTCTTCGATACGCTGGTAGATATTATGAGAGCAGACAGGCCTTTATATGTACGCAACCTTGCCGACGATTTTTTTGCCCTTCCGGCAAAAAGCCACAGGGTATCACCGGCGATGGTTGACTGGGCGATCAATTTAACGCTACAGGCCGCGGCGCATGCAGCCGAAAAACTTTACTACACCACTTTTAATGGAGACTTCCGCAATATATTAACGGACATAAATATACCTGTGTTGTTGCTCCATGGCGATAAGGATATGAGTGCGCCGTTGGAACTTACGGCCTATCCAAGTCAACGGCTTTTAAAAAACAGTGAACTCAAGATATATGAGGGGCAGGGGCACGGATTTTATATCAGCGAGGCAACAATGTTAGGTGAGGATGTACATGCTTTTATTCTTGCACAGCAGAACTATGCGTTGTTAGAAGTAATGGCCTTATCATAAGGGAAATCACAAAATCATACTTCCTGGCGCGAGGTACTCAGCTCGCTTATCATCGCTGCATATCCGCGCCAGATTGAGAGATTCCCGAGAGATTTACTATATTCATAATCACTTCATCCAGTTCATTGGCAGACAATGATAAATATTCAAGCAGTTGTTGTTTTTCTTCACAATCAACTTCCGGCTCTTTAAAAATCTCAACAAGGCCCATAATCCTTGCAAGGGGTGCCCTAATAATATGAGATTGTATCCATGATATCTCTTTCAGTTTTTCATTTTGTACCTCAATTGCTTTAATGTAATTTAAGCTTTCGGTAACATCAGTAGCAATGGTGACCTTCGCACTTTTTCCTTTGTAATTAATAAAGTTACTTTTAATATCAACCTGAATGATCTCACCATTTTTTTTTAAGTGCTTATATACTCCGTAATTATCGTTTTTTTGATCTTTACTGTCACTTAAAAGGCCAATCTCAAATACAGGGATATCTTCGGGTGGCCTAATGTCTCTTAAATCCATCTTAAAAAATTCTTCTCTGGCATAACCGTAATGTTTTATAAATGCCTCATTAACATCTAAGAATTTTAAGGTTTCTAACTCAAAAACATACATGGGCTGCGGGCTCAAGTGAAACAACTCACTATATTGTTTTTCAGATTCCTCAAGTGCCAACGCCACATTTTTCCGTTCCGAACTGTATATGATACTTTTAAATAAAGTTACCGCAGTTAGTTCATCTTTTAAAATATAGTCTGAAGCACCCAGTGAAAGCGCCTTTATGCCAAAAGAAGGATCAGCATGCCCCGTTAAGATGATAACAGGAGTATTTAAGCTCAATTCCATCATTTCCTTAACCAACGATATTCCGGTTTTATCGGGCAACGATAGATCTAAAAGAATGATATCAAATAAATTATCACCCTCCACAATCATTTTTTTTGCTTCCTGGAAACTCTTAGCTCGTTCTAATGTGGGTGTTTCAATTTGTTCAAATAAAAAATCTTCAACAAGAGCAAAATCGCCGGGGTTATCCTCCACTATCAATATGTTATAAACCCCCTTCTCCTTTCTCATGTTTTCAATTTCAACCTATTTTACAATATGATCTCGGATTTGTGAAGCAATTGGTTTTTTATTTAATCTCGTGAGTAAACTACGCACAGTAGCCAATAGGTAATAATAGCCGATTAAAAAAACCAATAAAAAGATGATATTAAAATGTGATTTCATATTTATTAACTAGTAACTGGTGTCATAAAAAGGGTTATCGGGTAACCTTATGCCAACTCCGGTAGTGATATGTTCAATCTCAACTTCCATTGCTGATGTCATTGGTTGCATGCAGCCCGCGCAATGATGTGTTGCCAACAAGTTCTCTTCATTTAAAAGAACTTGAATTTGCTCTGCATGATGGTAAATAGATTGAGTGCAACGCATATTGATGCAATACAGATTGTAAAAAGTATAAGTATCATTCATTTGCTTTTCCTAATTAACGTTTTAAAATTTCTTGTTTAATTAGCTTCCTCCGTTGCTTGGCTATATCAATTGCGGATATTAATGGTTTTCCACAGCGGGGGCACGTATGTGTAGCCATCAGGTTTTCTATGGTAAACGGAATTGGAACTTCAGTAATTTGGTGGTAAATGGAAACCTTACATTGCAAATTGTTGCAATACAAATAATAAGATTTTAATACCTGTTCCATAAGCTATTATTTAACACATCAAAATTGTTAAAAGAGCTATGATTTGGGTATAGAATGGAATATTAAAACTTTGTAGTGGTTTGGCTGACAAGCAACGTTAAACAAGTTTTTGACTTATTGCATAAGTTGTAAGTTCTGCATTGTTTTTGAGCTTCATTTTATCAAGTATACGGGCACGATAGGTACTTATTGTAGGTGTGCTGAGGAAAAGCATGTCGGCAATTTCTGAAACTGTTTTCCCGGATGCGATAAGCATAAGCGTTTGGTACTCCCTGTCTGACAAGCGCTCGTGTGGTTCCTTCGTTGAATTATCATCCAGCATTTCCAGAAATTTTTCTGAAAGGGCCTGCGATACATATTTTTTGCCTGCAATAATTTTATTGATCGCAGTAATCAATTCCATATCTGCGGCTTCTTTTGAAATATATCCAGAAGCGCCAATTTTTAAGGCTCTCAAAGCAATTTGTTCTTCACTATGGAAACTGAACATTAAAACCGGCATTTTAATCTTTTCAGCTTTTATCTGTTTTAAAATATCAAGCCCGTTTCTACCCGGCAGGTCAATATCAAGTATTAAAATATCCCAATCACTTTCCTTTAATTTTTGGAAAACTTCTGCATAATTTACAGCCTCTCCAAATTGAAGCAGTGGAAACTCATTAGCACAAATTTGTTTAACACCTATCCTAATTGCGGAATGGTCATCTGCTATTAATATTTTCTTATGCATTTGTACCTATTATAAGTTCAATGGTTGTTCCTTTATCAGCCGAACTGATAATGTTTAATTTACCTCCTATAAGGCTAGCCCGCTCCGTCATATTTAATAAACCCATGGATAAGGGATTGTGCAAGGTTGTATCCTTAATCCCCTTGCCATTATCAATTATTTTAATCAACAGTATCCCACTTTTATTTTCAATATGGATATTTATCATAGTAGCCGCGGCATGTTTTGTAATATTAGTCAATGCTTCCTGGCAAATGCGAAAAATATTAATCTCGAGCATTTTGCCAATAGGCGCAGTTTGGCTTACATCAGCATAAAAACGACTTGAAATCCCTGTTCTTTTTTTAAATTCACCAACAAGCCACTCTATAGCAGCAAACAAACCAAGTTTATCTATTAAAGCAGGCCGCAAATCATTAGCTATTTTCTTTAAAGTTTGGATGCCATTATTTACGTCAGCAACAATAATATCTATGATCGGTTCCACACTGCTATCAACCCCTGTATTCTTTTTTAATGCCGATAGTGACATTTTAAGGCCTGATAATTGCTGACCGAATTCATCATGTATTTCGCGCGCAATACGCGCGCGCTCTTCTTCTAAACTAATATTTAATTGCTTTGCAAAACTCCTTACGCGTTTTTCCGACGTTTCCAACGAAGAATTTATTCGTTTACGCTCGGTGCTATACACAATGCTTTTATAAAGCGACAAAGCAGTAAGCTCATCCTTTAAAATATAATCTGCAATTCCTGATGAAAGCGACTTTACACCGAAGTTCAGATCGGCATAACCTGTTAAAACAATAATGGGAGCATTTAAGCTTATTTCAACTATATTTTGTATAAGTTGCATGCCGGTTTTATCGGGCAATGAAAGATCAAGAAGTATAACATCGAATGGAATTTCTTCGGCAGACAAGATATTATTGGCTTCTTTATAATTGCGGGCATGTGAAATTAATGGAGTTTCAATTTGTTCAAGCAAAAATTCTTCTACCAAAGTAAAATCACCGGGATTATCTTCAATAACCAAAATGTTGTAAACACCTTTATTGGTCATAGCTTTCTATTTAACCGGGATAGAAACTGTATTGGTCCAAAAGTCATCGATCTTGGCAATCGTTTTCATGAAGTCGGCTACATCAATTGATTTTGTTATATAACAGTTTGCATGGTTTTTATAAGATTGCAAAATGTCTTTTTCGGCAGATGAAGTGGTTAGCATAATAACTGGAATGCTTTTATACTTTTCGCTATTTTTAATAAACGTAAGCACCTCGTGGCCATTTACTTTAGGGAGGTTGATATCCAGCAAAACCAGGTGCGGCATTTCCTGTTTGTCGGTCAGGTTCTCAAAGAAACTGATGGCCTGTCTGCCGTCCCTTATTGTGGTTATATGGTGTGCTATCTTACTATCTTCAAAGGCTTCTTTTGTAAGTAAAATATCGCCTTCGTTATCTTCGATCAACAAAATGTTTATCTCGTTCATAATTTATCGTTTTTTAATATAGTAAAATAAAAAGTACTGCCTTTTCCTTCTATCGATTCTACCCATATTTTACCGCCAAGGCTTTCTATTATCTTTTTAGTTATTGCCAGCCCCATACCGGTTCCCGAATATTCATCTTTATTATGCAGGCGTTGAAAAATAATAAATATTTTATCAAAATATTCCAGAGAAATCCCTATTCCATTGTCGTTAATTGAAAATTGAAAATGTGTTGTAGTTTCTTTACAAGATATCTTAATTACGGGTATTTTATGCGTTGCATGATATTTTAAACTATTGCCTATAAGGTTTTGAAATACCTGCCTTACAGGTGTTTTATAGGTATGAATTACCGGTAAAGTTTCAAAGTTAACCGTGGCTTGTATTTCTTCAATTTGCCTGCGGTAAAGGCCGAGTACTTCGTTAATAACTTTATTAAAATCCACGTCTTCCTGGTCATCTTCCGTTCTGCCTACTCTCGAAAAATCAAGCAGATCAAGTATGATCTGGCGCATCCGCTTGGCACCATCTACGGCAAAGTGTATATATTGCCGCCCCTTGTCATCAACTACATCACCATATTTTTTTTCCAGCTGCGTCATAAAGCTGGTAACCATTCTTAGGGGTTCTTGCAGATCATGCGAAGCCACATAAGCAAATTGCTCCAGTTCGGCATTTGAAATTGCCAATTCCTTTGCATGTTTTTCAAGATTTTCATTCAGCTCCTTAAAATGAATTTCCGACATTTTTCGATCGGTAATATCTGACAGCGCCAGCATTAAACCGAATATTTCATTTTTTGCATCCTTTATAGGGAATAACCGTACGTAATACCAAAGTACTGAGCCATCTGGTTGTGGATAATTGGCTTCGTAACTTATATTTTCTCCTTTTAAAACCTTATCGGTATATTTTAGAAATTGTGGAAGTCTTTCTTTTGGAAAATAATCGCCAAGCCTGTTACCAATAGCCGGAACATAATGAAACTGACTTTCAATAAATTTAACAGCCTTCTGGTTATATGCCATCACATTCAGTTCTCTATCCAGCAAAGTATAAGCCGTATCAGTGGCATCCATTATAGTTTTCAGATTGGCTTCAGATTTTTTAAGTGATTCGTCGGCCTTGAGTTTTTCGGTGACATCATTTGTTGATGAAAGCCTTACAAAACGGCCTTCAAATATAATGTCCTGAGCAACGACATTGACCAATACCTGCGTACCATCTTTTTTTACATGTTCAATAACCCCAAAGTCAGTAGCGTTTACGAGGTTTGCCTGGTACCGTTCTAACAATTTGCCCCAATGGGCAACAGGACGCAATTTTTTTATATCCATGTGTAATAGCTCACTGGTGGTATAACCGTATAATCTCGCGGCGGCATCGTTTGCGGCTATAACGGTCAGGTCATCCTTCCCAACGATCCATAAAGGCAAGGGATTACTTTCAAAAAGTAACTTATATTTTTGCTCAGATGATCTTAATTCTTCTTCGGCCTGTATGCGCGATGAAATTTCAATCCCGGTTCCTAACAAACACAGCTGATTTTCATACATAATTGGGATTCCCGTTAATAAAAATGGAATCCTTGTGCCATCCTTCATTTTTGCCCTGGCTTCAACAGTCGCATAACCAGTTGAAAATACCGATTTAATAGTATTACCGACTTTTTCCAGGTCTTCCTCTACCAGCAGATCTGCTATTGTTAATTTAAAAATTTCTTCTCTGGTATAACCGGTTACTGTTTCAAAATTTTTATTCCATCGCAAATATTCTCCTGCCGCATTTTGCAAATAAAATACACCTGGCAAACTGTTTATAATGGTCTCAGAAAGTTCTTTTTCCTTCAAAATAAGTAATTCAGCTGTCTTGCGTTCAGTCAAATCAAGGGAATAAAGTGAGATTGCCGTAACCTTTCCATCTATGATAATAGGGTTAAATGCGGTCCTGTAATATAAATGTTCACCGTTTCTTTCATATTCAACTTCGATGACTTCTTTACTACCACCCAAAAACCTGTTAAGTATTTCATAACGGCGCTCCTGTTCATCAGGGGACAAAAAATTATATACTTCATCGCCGATTTTTGGTTCTTTACCTGCTAATGTGGTGCTGATTCTTTCAAATACTTTGTTAAAAACAATTAAACGAAAATTTGTATCCAAAAGGCAGGTAGATCCTTCAACATTATCAAAAAGTACCCTTATTCGTTCTTCTTTTTCTATGATAATTTTTTGAGCGTATTCAGCTTTTTTGTGTTCTGAAATGTCTAAAATCTGTGAAACAAAGTATAGTGGCGCTCCTTCAGCGTCTCTTATTAATGCAATATTGACAGATGCCCATACTTCAGACCCATTTTTACGGATATAACGCTTTTCAATCCGTTTTACTCCATTTTCGCTTGTTAAAATACTATTTATTACATCAAAGTTTAAGCTATCATCATCCGGATGGGTAATATCAAAGATCGACATAACAAGAAACTCCTGTTCTGAATATTCCAGCATCTCACACAAACTAATGTTCACCCGTAACCAATTACCATTTAACGAAACCATGGCAACACCAATTGCAGAATATTCAAAAGCAGTTCTGAATTTTGACTCAGCTTCGCGAAGACCTGCTTCCATTAGTTTTCTATCGGTAATATCACGGGCAATTACTAATATCTGGTTATCAGCAATTCTTTTCACATTGCACTCAACCTCAAATATATCTCCATCTTTGCGCACAAGTCGTCTCTCCCTGATCGTAGAACCCTCCCTCAGGTTTCCCCCCTCAATAGTAGGGTCTACCTTCAATTGTTCGGGGTCTATAATGTCCTGTATATTTAATTGCAATAATTCCTCTTTTGAATACCCCGTTATTTTGCACATGCTTGCATTTACATCTGTAAAATCCCCATTTATATCCAATAGGTATATAGCATCTGAGGCTTGTTCAAGCAGCGAGCGATATTTTTCCTCACTTTCTTTAATGATGTTATTGCTACTCAAAACACCTTTAATTAAACCTTTGATATTTTTTATAATATAGAATGAAAGTGAAAGAGCGATGACCAGGGAAAGTAAAATAAAAAGAACGAAATTTATTGTAGTTCGCTGGTATAATAATTTGTTATTATTAAGTATATCCTTTGCAATGTTAACTTGTAAACTTAATAACTGATTAATCTTTAAAGCAAAAGGAGCCGGTTCATCAAATGCGCCCTGCTGAATTAACTTATTGAGAGAATTAGCATCCTCTTTGGTGAGTATGGATACGAGATTTTCAAGTACTTCATAAGCCTGATTTTTTTCTGTCTCTGTTTGTTTAACAAGTACTTTCTCCTTGGGTGTAAAATAAGTGAGTTTATAATTATGCCAGTTGGTATCAATAATTTCCTTTGCTTTCAGGATTCGTTCTTTTGCTTGAGCAAAGGTGAGCTTATGGTTTTCAATGTTTTGAGCAACAGGAAGAATTTCCGTATCATATTCAAAACGCATGGTTGATAATTGTTGAATGCATATCACCCGGTCCGCATACAGGGTCCTGGTGTTATCATTCATTTTTCTTAGATCGTTAACAGCATAAATACCTAATCCTATTAAGCTAACGGCCGTAATAAATATCAGCATGTATAATTTTGTGGAAGTACCGAATCTATTTAACATTGATATTTTATTGAACAGGGTGCATCTATGATTTAGCTTCCGTTTTCTTGAGTGGATATGCGTAACAGATTATAGGGTAATTAAGTACAATGTAGGATTTAATATCTTTCCGGATATTATTTTGCTTTATAAAGTTATAATAAATACAAAATAATAATAATTGAATTAATAAATAACTTCAATTAAATTATTAATTTAATTGAACCTCATATTTCAGGAAACAAAAAGCCCCCAGCGGCCGGTAGTTGTCCACATCATGCTTCACAATAGCACAATAGGTTCATTCAAAAAAAAAGCCGCATCATACAAATGATACAGCCTCTGTTAACGATGGCGCATATTCCACCCGATTGCTCAAAATATTTTCTTACAACTCTGATACCAGTTCGGCTATCCTGTTAGAGATCCCTACTTCGTTATCGTACCAGGCAACAACTTTAACCAGTTTACCTATGGTCTTGGTAAGGCCACCGTCAACAATGGATGAGTGGGTGTTTCCGAGGATATCCGACGATACAAATTGCTCTTCAGTATATTCCATGATGCCTTTAAGTGAGCTTTCGGAATAACTTTTTAGTAAACTGTTTAAATCATCTACAGATACCTCTTTCTTTAAATTAATTGACAAATCAACAATAGAAGCATCAATTACAGGCACGCGGTACGAATAACCGTCGAGTTTGCCTTTCAGGTTGGGCAGTACATCGCCAATTGCTTTGGCAGCACCTGTGGAAGTGGGAATAATGGAATACGAAGCCGCGCGAGCTCTGCGCAAATCTTTATGCGGCGCATCCTGTAGGTTCTGGTCAGCGGTAAAGGCATGAACGGTAACCATATAGCCCGATTCAACACCAAATTCTTTATCCAGAATGTAAAGGATAGGAGCGATACACCCAGTGGTGCAGGAAGCTGTGGAATAGATAAGATCATCGCCAACAAGTTGATTATTTACCCCATGCACAATTGTTTTTACACCGCCAGTTGCAGGGGCCGTAATCAATACCTTTTTTGCGCCTGCGGTGATGTGCGCCTGCGCTGTGCTTTTATCAGTAAAGCGCCCGGTTGATTCTATAACTACGTCGATACCCAGATCTTTCCATGGCAGTTTCTCAGGATCTCTTTCACTAAGCATCAATATCGACTTTCCGTTTACAATGATTGCATTGCTATCAGCAATTACCTCGCCCGGAAAGCGGCCGTGTGCCGTATCATATTTTAATAAATGAGTTAATGTTTTAACATCGGTTAAATCATTCACTGCCACAACTTCTACGCCTGGTTTATTTTGTAAAGCCCTTAATGTCATCCGGCCTATGCGGCCAAATCCGTTGATTGCAATTTTCATGTTATTTGTATTAATTATTTGTTTTTAGTTATGATGTTATTCTTTGTTATCTGTAGCTAATTTTGAAAGCATGGCAAAGCCCATAACATGCTGCCAAAGGCTGCATATTCTTAAAACCTATCCTTAAAATCTCTTATTTAAAGACCATCAATCGAGCCCACTAAATTAGGACGCAGTAGTTCTTCAATCCCGATATCCTTAAGCGATGTTCTGAATGTGCGCCGGTAGTCAGACGGGGTAGTCATCAGGTGCCTTAAAAATGTGCGGCGCATAGAGACCAGGTTTCCAAGACCGCATTGTTCCGCAATTCTTTCAAGAGACATATCGGTATCTTCCAGGAATTTCCGGGCGGTTTCTACCCGGAGTTTTTCTATGAATTTAGCGGGAGGAATACCCGTTTGCTTATGGAAAACGCGCGTGAAGTTGCGGGTACTCATATTTAAATGACCGGCAATTCTCGCCAAATCCAGCGGCTCGTGCAGGTGCTCGGTAAACCAGTTTTTCAACTTTTCGGCGATATTTGAGCTTTCGTATAGTGGCAGGAGATTTCCAAATTGCGCCTGGAAGCCCGGCCGACTCAAATAAAAAACCAATTTTCTGGCTACCGTTATGGCAACGTCCTTGCCGTAGTCCTCTTCAACCAGGGCAAGTGCAAGGTCAATCCCCGAAGAAACGCCGCCGGAGGTGTAAATATTGCCGTCGTTCATGAAAAACGCGTTAGAATCTACATGCACTAAAGGATAGCTCTTCTTTAACCGCTCACTCAAATCCCAATGCGTGGTGGCCTTTTTGCCGTTTAATAAGCCTGCTTTTGCTAACGAGAATGCACCACCACAAACTGAGCCAATCCTTCGCGTATTGTGCTCATTAACTTTAGCCAGCCATTTATAAAAATCATCGTAAGCCGGATTTGAAAGTTCAGCAAAATCATTACCTGCTATGATCATGGTATCAATTGGGGTAGTAATATCCAATACACAACTTTCGCAGAGAACCTCCAGTCCCGATGATGTTTTAACTTTCTTATTTGCTGTGGGTGACGCGATGACAACATCGTAGCCGCCCGTTGATCCAGACAGGCATTTATCCGCGTATGTAAAAACGTCGGCAGGGCCGGCAAAGTTAAGGAGCATATTTCCTGACATTGCCACAATAACCACCTGTTTCTTTTTAACGAGGCAATCAACTTCAGCCATCTGATGAATCATAATTCAAAAATAAGGCTTTATCACCACGTCTCAAAGGACATAAATTATACAATTCTGGCCATATTGAGGGATAAGCATGGCGAGCCCAAAAAGGGAGTGTGATCTGAAACACACTTTGTAGATAGCAACAGTAGAATAATTTATCACCATATAAAACATTTTTAATGGTGATGATGTTATATTTGTATGATGAATATCAATGAGATCAAATTAATTGGCGGCAGCGTTTGTTTGGATTTTATAAATACTATGCATGACCGTAGCCTGGAAAACTCTTTTGATTATATCGGAGAGGGTTATCCGTCATTGCTTAATTGGTGTGAATATGCCGGTGTTTGGGACCGGGCGACGCTATTAAAACTGCAAACATTAAAAAACAATGAAGCTGCCCAAAACAAAGTTCACCAGGCTGCAATAGAATTAAGAAACATTCTTTTTAGCTTGTTTTCGGCAATGGCTGATCATGCTCCCCTGCCTGCTGCCGATCTTTCCGGGTTTAATTATTTTCTGTCGGAAACATTATTGCACAAAAGGGTGGTTGCGGACGGTACGCAGTTAACTTCAGCATGGGATTTATCTATCTGCCGATTTGATATGATACTGTTGCCTGTTGTTGAAGCAGCATATCAGCTGTTAATTGGCGGCGATCATCAGAAAATTAAAAAATGCCCGGCATGCGGTTGGGTTTTCATCGATAAAAGTAAAGGCGGAAGGCGGCGCTGGTGCAGTATGGATACCTGCGGTACGATAGATAAATCAAGGCGTTATTATCAAGGCAAAGTGAAAGATAAGAAATCAAACTAAATAAAATTAATATGATAGCAAGAGTGTGGCACGGAATGGTGCTCAAAGAAAAAGCAGATGATTATCATCAATTTTTGTTAAAAAGCGGACTGCCGGATTATAAAGCTACAGCCGGCAATTGCGGCGTATTTCTTTTAAAAAGAGAAAAAGACAACATAGCCCATTTTTATACCCTAACCTTTTGGAAAGATCTTCAATCCATAGCGCTGTTTGCGGGAAAGAACCAACTAAAGGCTAAGTATTACCCTGAAGACAAGGATTTTTTACTGGAGTTTGAAGCTGAGGTTACCCATTTTGATGTATTAGAGTCTTTTTTGCAAGGCGATATGTTTGGTTGGGCGGAGAGTGGCTTTTAACAAAGATAAAATTGAATAAAATGGGGATAAGGTATGGCATATCCCCATTTACTATCCGTAAATATTCATTGGTCAAGTTTCGTTACCCACAAGCTTTGCGTTATTTCAGCCAATTGACATGCTTGATTGAACGGGGGTTCCAACAAAGGCGGGGTTAACGTTTTTTCCTTGTCCAAACTATTTGATTCCCAAATTAGTTTACGCCTGCTTCGTGCAATATTTCTTTATTCATGCGCACATATTCCTGGCTATTTTCCGCCAAAGCCAACTTAAGCCCTTCGTTAGCCGAAACAATTGCAGATTTTTTATCGCCTGTTTTCAGCTGTAATTTTGCCAGCCAATATTTTACATTAAAAGTCGGTGGTTGTGTTTTGTCTACTTCTTGCATCCAGGCGAGAGCCTGGTTAAGATCACCGCCATGGTTATAATACCATACAGCCGATATATAATAAGGCTTGTTATCACCCTTCATCGCTTCCTGTATATTGGCCATAACACGCTTATTAACATCAGTTTTTAAATGCAGGTTAATACCAGTATTTTCCCATAATATCTGCAGTACACCATCATCCTGGTGGACATCGGCAAACTGAATGGTGAGCGTTTCAACTTTAGTAATCAGCTTAACGGGCTTTACTTTAAACCGAAGCAAATCTTGTTTTTCATCATAAGCGTAGGCGCCCCACTGGCTGGTGTTTTTATTAAATATAATGGTCCATTCATCGGCGCCGGGGATGCTGAAAAGTGAATAGGCACCCGGCGCAATTATATGGCCTTCTACTGTAATTGTATCTGTTAAGGTAATCACAGTGGCATTATTGGCCCCGGTGCGCCATACAACACCATAAGGTTCGATGCCGCCAAATATTTTCCGGCCATTCACATTTGGACGATAGTATTTTACCGACACTGATCCAAGGCCAAAATCTTGTTCAATTCGTTGCCCCGGACTTGTTGCCGGTATTTTCCCTTTCAATTCCTGGGCAGAGGCGGTGCAGAGATGAAAACTCATTAATATAAGAAGATAAAACAGGGATACTTTTGTTATTGGTTGATTAAAGGTTAGTTTTTGCATAATAAAATATTTATAGTCATTTATTAACGTTATAGAATAAGAACAAGTTGCTGGCGCTGCCTTTGTATCGATGATCACCCTAATAAAATAGCTTCGCCTTTACCTGTGGTAATTAAACTAAATAAACCTTGCCTGATAAGCTGGCTCCACGCATTTGAACAACTATCAAAACACTCAATTTCGGGAGTCAATCCCTGGTGAGTAAAACGGAGCTGAGTTTTGCTGCCCTGCTCCGCTATTTCAAAAATCATTTTTGTGCCCGTCCATTCTTTTTTGTCTTCAGTATAATTAATTTGGCTTTCTGTAACAAGCCATACCACTTTTTGACCTGGGATCATTTCAACTATTCTTTGCTTTGTCAAATGGAATTCCTTGTAACTATAAATGAACTCATCATTTAGTTTAGTTGCACTCCCGGTAATTTCGCCCGACCACCAATTTTGAGGATCATTAATTGCATTAAATACTTGTTCCGGAGTTTGCTCCACTAATATCGTAGTTGTGAAATCTTGTTTATTCATAATTTCTGATAATATTTTAATTTGGTAATTTGCTGTTTAATAAGGTTTCCAGCTTTTTTAGTTTCGATGCCCAGAACTCATCAAAATAAGAGAGCCAGGCTTGCAGTTCTTCGAAACCATCCTTTTTCAGCATACAATGCCGTTCACGGCCGATGTCCTGAATAGAAATAAAACCGGCGACTTCCAATATTTTAACGTGTTTTGAAACTGCGGGACGGCTCATATCGAAATGGTCGGCCAGGCTGTTAATAGTTAGGCTATCATCAGAAAGCAGCATCAGCATCTTCCGTCTGCTCGGATCACCGATCACCTGGAAATTATCAAGCGTTGGTATGGCCATGTGGTACGGTGTTTAAAAGTTGGTTGATTTTTTGGAGCTTTTCCACCCAGCCTTGCAGCAGACCATTGTAAAAATCCAGGTTTTCTTTTTTTGCGAAACCGCTGTGTTCTAAGAAAACTTCGGTGCCTTTGTCTTTTGGTTCCAGTTTCCATATCACTACCGAATCCAGTGTGATCTTGCCCTCACCGGGGCCGCTCTTCCATGAATAAGAGAGCTTTTCAAATGGAACGATTTCCAACACTTTGCAGTAAAAGATGCCGTCGAAATCCAGGCTCGGTATCGGACCTGTTTTGAACTGAAAATCAAACCCTACAATGGGTTGAAAATCATTTTTCATGAGCCATTGGGCCATCAGTTCAGATTGCGTTAGGTATTCCCAAACCATTGCAGGCGAATGTGGGAAGAAAAATTGGTGTTTAATTATTTTTGCCATAATGAGTAACTTTTAAGTTACTCAAATATATAAGTAACTTTTGAGTTACGCAAATATATTTTGAATTATTTAATCTACAGGTAAGGGGCGTTCGTTTTCAATTTCTTGAATTGCAGTTTTGATTTCTGTAATTACTTTCTTCAACTGAGATCAATTTGTAAATAAGTGTTGTTTTTAGGAGATATTTTTACAATTTTTTCTTAGTTTATTGAATAAAGAGCTATATCCTTTACAAACGAAACATTCTTTTTTTTGATAACATTATCAATAGCAGCAGCTATGTGACTTTCAGAAACATAATCTGGTAAACGTATCATCATGCGGTAACTCCATTCGCTTCTGGGTACTTTTAAAGGCATTTCAAAGATTTCATATTCTCCATATTCCTGTTCATTAAAACTCCATATTCCTTCTAATTTTGCAATAACAAAATCTTTACCGATGGCTTTGCAAGCAAATTTTATGTTATAAGCAATTGCATAAAGTGCTTCAATTTTTTCGGTATATATAGCTTCACAGGGATCTCCCTTCCCGGTAAGAGACAGAAAACGTGCCGCTTTCACTGTTATTTGCTGGGGAGCATCCTTTGCCGAATAGTAAGTTTTGTACTGTTTTGCCAAATCAATTTTTTCCATGATTCTTTATTTTTTTTCAAAATAAACCACAGCCAATGACAACCCTATGTCAACATGTAAATCAATTATTTAGCACCAAAAGTATTTACTCACTAATGTTAGTTGAACTTTAAAACACTCAACACATAAATGATGACAAACAGCAGCATTTGAATTACCTGCACAGCCGTAAACTGTCTCTTAAGCGGGTAAACACGCTCCATAGCTGTTTTTCCTGGCAAGTATTCGGCTAATGCCTTTCTCAACCTCGAACCCAATATTCTGCGGAACACGAAACCGTTAATAATAATCAGTAACAAAATGCCCATTTTAATTCTGAACCAGGTTTGAGCGCCCCAAATTTCATGCATCTTAACCATCATTATTACGCCCGAAATAAGAATAACCAACATGCCAATCCCGATAAATTTCTGCAGTTTGTACAAGTAATCTTCCATTATCAAACTCTTCGGCCCATCGTTTATGAATGCTTTCCAAAAAGCCCGAAAGGTTATAAAATCAATAAAAGTTGTTCCTGCCATTATAGTAATGCCTATGATATGCCCTACCAGAGCCGCGTCATAAAGTGTGCTACTCATTTCCATATTTAAGCTATTTGATGTTGAAGAAGGTCCTGTTTTGATACGTACCGGATACTTGCCAGCACCAATATCATATCAACCGATACGAAAATTATTTTGGAGACAGGATCGCCGCTACATATATGAGCAATCAACGCCGAAACCATCGCTATTATAAAACCTGCATAAATCCATTCCTTTATCCGTACAGGAGTACTGGGAAGCAAAAGTACTATAGCACCGATAGTTTTAGCGGTAACCAGCTCAATCCTAAAATAATCAGGAAACCCGAGTCTGATCAAATCTGCTGCGTGGGAATAGGAGAACCATGCACTAAAAGCGATGAAAAAGCTGATGAAGCCTTTAGATACCCAATAGAGGGTCTTAGTTTTGTTTGTTTGTTCCATGTTGTGTTTATTTCGTTTTGGTAATTTTATAAACAAATATACATCGTTAACGTAGTATATCAAATATTTATTAAAATATTTTTTTTATTTTTACTTCGGAAGCGAACTATGAACAAGACAATCGAACTGGTCAACCTATGGGGGGCCTATGAAGAAAATTACCCGGATGGAAATATTGACGACTTCTGTCGGCATCATCTTGCGCATCAGCAGCAGGAACGAAAAGAAAATGGACCGCTGGTTGGCGGCGTCATCCCTTTTTTTAACGACGGGCTGTTGTTAAAAATCATGGGCCGAATCACCAGGCTCAATATGAATTATGCCAATCTTGCCCTCGAAGGAACCGGCTTAAATCAAATTGAAGAATTTGGCATGCTGTTCACCATCAGGCAAGGAGTTAATCCCAAAAAAACTGAAGTTATTTATGCTAACTTATTTGAGTTATCAAGCGGAACAGATATGCTGAACAGGATGATGAAAAGAGGGTTGATCAGCGAGTATAATGATTTAGAAGATAAGCGCTCAAAACGGATGAAACTTACGGACTTAGGGGAAAAGGTTGCGAACGATTGTACAGAAAAAATTGTAAAAAATGCAAAAATGATCATGCACGATCTTAGCGACGACGATAAGCAGCTTTGCATCCAAATACTCAAAAATATTGAGATTAAATTCTCTGCATTATGGCCAAAACATAAAGGGAAAGTATTTGACGATATTTACAATGAAGTAACCAGCGATCAACTTACCATTTGAATCTTCTCCATACCTTATTTAGATGAGGCCGGGAAGGGTAATCAGCGGGGACGAAACTTAAACCATTTTCACTTGTTCTCATTTATATTAACGCTCACTGCCATGAAACAAGCAACAAAATCCAAAGAAGGCTCACCCAAAGACGACCAGAAAAGTACCCGCATGAACAAGCTGGGTGAACTTAAAACCGATTTTCCGCTAAGCGAAAAGGACGAAATAAAACAAGCTGAAGAAAGAATGAGAAAAGCTGCGAAGGCGCGGCGTTGAAATTGTCTGAACCGTGATTTACTTGATTTTAAGATTTCCATGATTTATTGTCAAAAAAATCCCTCAAATCTGCTCAATCCCGGTTCAGACAAATAATTTTACTCCAACTCCAATGTAGCCACTGATTTTGCCGGAATCACTACAACCAAATTATCCCCATCTTTTTTGGCACCGTTAAATTTGGCGAGATGCAGCTTATCAGGTTGCTCAAAAGTGTTAATGTCGGTAATGTTTGCCGATGTCAGGATTTGCCCGGTTACTGTTTTCCATTGAATGCCTTTTAAACCAGTGCTGATGGTAATATTATTATGCAGATCAAGGTTAACCAGCGAAATATGCACCTTGCCAGTAGCATCCTGCGAAGCAGAAACATTTATAGCCGGTATTTTTTTACCATCAACCACATAGTCGGGCGAGTTTAGCTCGATAGGCAGGTATTTGGCATCCTGATGTACTTTGTACATATCAAATATGTAATAAGTAGGGGTTAGCAGCATTTTATCCTTATCGGTAAGTATAAGCGATTGTAATACATTGATAGTTTGCGCCAAAGCAGCACCACGTACCCTGTCGCAATGATTGTTAAATATGTTGAGGTTGGTTGCTGCAATTAAAGCATCGCGCAGGCTGTTTTGCTGGTATAAAAAGCCGGGGTTGGTGCCGGTTTCCGGATCGGTCCAAATCCCCCATTCATCAACCACAAGAGATACTTTTTTATCAGGATCATATTTATCCATAATGGCTGCATGCTTGGTCACCAGTTCTTCCATTTTAAGGGTGTTTACCATGGTTGCAAAATATTCCCGCTCGTTAAAACTGGTGGCCGAACCTTTTTTACCCCAATTACCTGTCGGGATGGTATAGTAGTGTAAGGAGATCCCCCACATCATTGATACAGGTATATTTTTCATGATCACATCCGTCCAGTTATAATCTTCGGCATTTGGGCCGCTGGCAATTTTTTTAAGCGGGGCACCCGGATAATCTTTAGCGAAGGATGCATACCTCTTAAACTGATCCGAGTAGAACTGAGGCGTCATATTGCCGCCGCAACCCCAGCTTTCGTTACCAATTCCCCAAAAGGTTACTTTGTAAGGGTCGGGGTGACCATTTTGCTTGCGCAACTCGGCCACGGTACTGCTGCTATTGGAGTTTACGTATTCAATCCATTTCGACATTTCTTCAACCGTACCACTGCCTACGTTGGCAGCAAAGTACGGCTCACAACCCAGCAGGCTGCAAAGTTCCAGGAACTCATGCGTACCGAAGCTGTTGTCTTCTGTTACACCGCCCCAGTTGGTATTTACCATGCGCGGCCTTTGTGCGGTGGGACCAATGCCGTCGCGCCAGTGGTATTCATCGGCAAAGCAGCCGCCGGGCCAGCGCAGGCTGGGGATTTTTATTTCTTTAAGTGCATTAACAACATCAAGCCTTATCCGGTCCTGCTTGGCAACAGGTAACGATTTATCAACCCAAAAACCACCATAAATACCATGACCCAAATGCTCGGCAAACTGCCCGTAAATATATTTGCTGATGGTGAGTTTTGAATTATTGCTAATGGTTAAGCTTGCCGTGGTTTGGGCATAGCCGGCTAAATTTAACCCAGCTAACGCAAGGGTAAGGATAAGTGTTTTTCTGAAGTTCATAACTGGTTAATAAGTGTTGAAATAACAATTGTTAAATGTATAAATATTTTTTAATTTAGATAGTAAAATCTTAAAATCTATTCAAAACCGCAGTGAATTGTTGGGGTAGCGTTTATTATTAAAACTTGTATTTATTACAATTATAGATTTTTGTCTCAGCAGGGTTTCCTGAAAGTTTAAGTTAACCCACAAAATCAGGGGCTGCTAAAATTGCATTTGAGAGCAAATCGGCATCACCAAACGTTCCTACAGAACGTAAAGCGGCTATTTTTAATTCATTTCTACCAACCAGACGTCCGTACCGGACGTTTCTTGTTTATTTCGTGCCATCGGCACGGCTGGTTGGTAGCAAAAATATACAGA
>OLKV01000104.1_pt1 | contig 22172 bp, 13 predicted proteins | sample 1604391 | NCBI WGS metagenome assembly OLKV01 (sample SAMEA104055711, study PRJEB20765) | soil metagenome | isolation source: soil | reverse complement strand
GTAGTGCCTAACTGGTTTAGCGGGATGTAGTGTGCCGCTTCAAGAATCCTGTCTTTTACATCTTCCTTTGTTTCAATTATTGGATTCAGCACATCAATTACACCAATAAAAACCGTTTGATTTGGTTTGAGGTATTGTTTTATTGTTTTTAAAACCTTGACCTTGTCTGGTTCGCTTGCCAGCTGCAGATAAAAACTACCTACATTTAAATCAAAAAGCGACGGTAAAAAATCCGCATAATCAATATCGGCGCTGTGCGTTGAGTCATGGTCACCACCCGGGCATACATGTACCCCTAATTTTTCTTGTTCTTGTTGGCTGAAGCGGTTAAAAACCCGGTTGTTAACCTCAATGAAATGTTTTAATACTCCGCCCGATGGATCAAGTTTAAGCGACAGCCGACCTTCGGTAAAATCCATTTGAACTTTATACGCGCCTTGTTCCAGGCATAATCTGATGTCTTTTTCACATTCATTCAACAGGTCTTCCATAAATTCGGCCTGGGTATATCCTTCTATTCCGTTTTGTGGATAGATTAAGCTTAGCGCAGATGCCGATATGACAGCCTGTTTTACGGGCAGATGCGTTTGTTGTTGTGCTGCTTTAAGATACTTGACGGCATAATTGCCGTATTTAAACGCACCGCTGGTTAATAAAGGCAGCTGCCTGAAATGGCCGTCTTCAAAATCAATCCTCATTCCGTCGAGAGCCAGGTTCGTCAACCCTTCGAGCGGATAAGTTGCAAAGCTCGATTTGGTTTGTTCACCATCGGTAATAACCGGGGATTCGGTTTTCTCAAAAGCCTTTATAGTTTCTGTAACTGCATTTTCATAAAGTTTCTGCAATTTGTCACCATTTGTTTGTGATGTAATGGCAGCTATTAATTCGGGAGATCTTGGAATACTCCCGATAGGTTCTGTTTGAATTTTCATGAGATATCTTGGGTTTTGAATAAGTGGTTAAAACTAAATTCTGGTTTTCCGGTAATCATCCGTTGATGGATTAGTACCTTAAACTCCAATGCTATTGGCTATGTTTATTAGGGTCGGGTATACTGGCCGCTGTTATAGCTGCAGGCGTTAAAACTTTCGGTTCAAAACTCCGGTCTATCAGTTCACTCATAGGCGTTCTTTTTTTCAAATACCCTAAGTGTATTCCCATATCTTCTATTTGCTGCAGATCCTGATCGGATGGACTCAGATCCTCATATTTTACACGTTCGGGGTTTGAAGTGAGTACGTAATTTAGCAGTTTCTCGTTTTGGCGGAAATAAGGTGCAACCAGTTTCGCCGCTTCGGCACGATGGGTATCTGCCCAAACGCCCGATTGGGCAATACCGCGTACCAGATCACGCACAACTTCAGGGTTACTTTTTATCAGGTCTTCATGAACTACAAGCGCGCACGAAATGAAGTTTGGCCATATATCTCTTGCATAGTATAATATCCGTCCGTAGCCATCAAGCTCTGCCTTTGCACAAAACGGTTCCCCAACAAAATACGCGTCAATAGCACCTGCGGCTAATGACGTAGGCATATCAGGCGGCGGCAGTATCACAAAGGTAATGTCATCCGGTTTCATACCGTAATCTTCCATCAGCTTATGTATAACAAAGTTCTGATTGCTAAAAAAGCTCGGTAGTGCCAGTTTCTTCCCTTTCAGATCGGACAGGCTCCTGATGCTACTATTTTTACCAACCACAATTTCAGAACCATCGCGATGGCCGAGATAACAGATTTTTACAGGTACACCCTGCTCACGCAATTTCATGGCAAGTGGTACAATCATAAAAGTGGCCTGTATTTGCTTTGCTTCCATTGCACTTACTACCGTTGGGAAATCTGTAAATAAGCGCGAGTCGAAATTCGTATTCGATTGCGTTGTTTTTGATGCGAAGTCGGTTACCGGGCAGGTTAAATGGCAGGTAACAGGAAGAAAACCTATGGTAAGATCATGATGTGCGTGTGTGTTTGGGCCCACATGTATTACATCTTTAGTATCTGTAGAACCCAGGTGTTCCCACAGGCGGAATCTTAGCACACCCAAAATAATTACGACAAGTGCTATGCCTAAGAAAAAACTTATTTTAGTGAGTTTCATGTGATTTTATTTTGTGTTATGGTGAAATATTTTTTTAATAGATGTTTCTGGCAGCGTTAACTATCACTGAGTGATTATAGAATGGATATTATTTTTTGTTATCTACCTTTAATCCAAACTCATCCAGAATTGCCTTTGTTGCTTCAATCACTTCATCATCGGTAGGATTTCGGGGCCTCGGTGATTTTATTTGCAATTCGCGACTGATATGTGACGGGCGGTTAGATAATACCATAACCCGATCCGCAAGCTGTACAGCTTCTTCAATATCATGGGTAACAAACACTACTGTGCGTGGTCTTTTTTCCAGTAAGCGAACCAGCTCCACCCGCATTCTTAACCGGGTTTGATAGTCAAGTGCCGAGAATGGCTCATCCATCAACAAAATATCAGAATCGCCGGCAATAACCCGCGCCAGTTCAACGCGCTGGCGCATCCCGCCCGACAATTGATGCGGATAATGATTTTCAAAACCTTGTAAATGAATTAATTCAATAAGTTCGCGCAGTTCCGTTTCCTGTTGGTTCTTGTCTGTGGTAGGTTTTAATCCCATGCTGATATTTTCTTTCACCGTAAGCCAGGGAAAAAGCCCATCGTGTTGATACACGGTGCGAGTAATGCCCTCCTTTTGTACCGAGCCTGATTGTGGTTTTAGATATCCCGACAAAATGTTAAGGAGTGTTGTTTTTCCGCAGCCCGAAGGTCCAACCAAAACAACGAATTCCCCATGTTTAACCTTAAGGTTAAGGTTTTGCAAAACGGGTATTTCTCCATAAGCGTGAGACACGTTTTCTAACGATATTCTGTATGTTAACTGATTATCTTTCATAGCCCCATCTAACGTTTGGTAGTTTTGTAAATTGAATAAGAACGCGGTCAATGCCCATCCCGATAAGGCCGATTACAATCATGTAGCACACTGCTAAATCAAGACGTAAGCCATTACGGGCCTCCCAGATGCCGTATCCGAGTCCATCCTGGCAACCCACCATTTCGGCCGCTACAATAACTATCCATGCTATACCATAAATAACGCGGAGCGATGTAATTATTTGAGGAAGCACAGCCGGAAAAGTTACTTTGGTTAATAACGCGAAGCCTTTGTAGTTATAATCATGTGCCACGCGAAAATAAATATTGGGAATTGTCGCCACTGCCGACATTATCGCAAGCGCAAGCGGGAAGAAAGCAGCCATAAATATCAAGAAAATAGCTGGCTTATCGCCAATGTGGAACCATAGGATAGCAAAAGGTATCCAGGCCAGGGGCGACAGAAAACGAAAAAAATTGAGCATAGGTAAAAATGCCCGTCTTGAGGCAGCGTGTTGCCCCAACCATAATCCAGCAGGTATAGCCAGCGCTGCCGACAAGGAAAATCCAATTACAACCCTCCATAACGATGCCGCGATGTCGTTAAACAGGCGGCCGGCAACAATTTCTTCTTTGAAGCTTTTAAGCACATCGCCAGGTGAAGGTAAGGCATAGGAAGGGAAGATGTTATACTTACAAGTAAACCACCAAATAACGAGGACGGAAACCAGTACTGTAAGCGACGGTATTGCTGCTTTTATCCCACTGCTTTTATTTAAAGGAGGAGTTATAGGTGTTGACAAATGATCATCAGTTGTGTTCATAAAATGTTTGGTTTAAAGTTTATTATAAAACGCGCAGTAAATGTTTATTAAAGAATATATCGGACATCAAGCAAAAAATAAACAAGCATTTTTTTGCATTTGTTTATCTTAAGAAGCATCGTTATTTTATCTTTTCGGACGCGTTAATTTATAGAAAGGTATGGTTAGCAAGAAAGCCTCGGCGGCTGCTCCGGTATATCAGAAGAACGGAAGTATGGTCTTTGAACGGGTTGTGCAATAATCTCTGTTATGCTTTTAGATGGTGGAATGAATTTAAAATCAAGGAAAGCAAAACTGTATTTGTTTAATAACATTATTTTGCCATCAGGAACATGTTTTTTGTGCGGCAAAGGGGTGTTTTTAATGTGTTTGGCTGCAATAACATTCTCATTTGATAAATGGGTAGTGCTATAGTTAGGAACGCACATCAGGTATATAGCGCTCCGCGTAATTTTCATTTTAACATAGTTATAACTAACGTCTTCAAACTGAATTTGACCAGAGACATTTTCATAATTCTGCCAATCAGTTATCCCTGGCATATTTGCCGGTATTTTTACCTCTGTAAGATCATTAAGATTATACAAACCTTTGCTGGTTTGCTCATTGAAAAATTTATCAGACAAGTAAACAAAATATTGATGTAACACTAACTGGCCACCTATATTAAACAGGCAGATAGCAAGCAGTATGGCAGCAATAAGTTTTTTCAACGTTAACAGTATATTGGTTCTGTAAATATGGTGTTTATCAATAAATTTCCAAAGATGTTTTTGAAAGTTTATTACACCAATATCTCCAATAATACTATTAGCGCATTTTTGCTAAACTGATACTACCGGTTTTGTTTCAGCTTTTGGTGCGCTTTTCCTCAAATCTATTAATCGTGCCATAGGCCCTACTAAAAACAACGCGTAGAACGGTGCATAAATGAAACCATCCAAACGAAGGAAAAACTCAACTAGAGCAACAATAATAACAACCAATATCTGTCCTTTTTTGGTAGATACCGAAGTGCCAGGGTCTGTAATCATAAAGAATATAAACAACTGGTACATGGGCCCGGTTAAGGGAGACACTTCAGATAGAAAAACATCCCCGGTAATTAAGCTTCGCACGTAAGCTAAAACAATAAAACAAGCTACGTAGGTTACAGTAACATGAAACCTTTTGGCTCTGTAAACAATCCCCAATCCTAAAAGCCATATTACCGACATTGGGAGCAAGTTGCTTCCCCACTGCATACTCAGGCCGGCCACAGCGGACGTTGCCACAAACAGCATCCATGATACGCCAAAGTTCGAAGGGTTCCAAATATGCCGTCCTTTATATCTGAACACATATTTTGACATGATGGAAATCAACGCGGTAACAATGTACGGCCAAAGCATGTTGGAGCGTATTAATATACCCACGCTTATGCCGGTGATATAGGCGCTGGCCAGGTTTTTACGCGTTCCCAGCACAAACCTGGCTAATAAAATTTCTGCAACAACAGATGTTACTATTGCCGCTACTACGTATATATAATTATCAAGGATGCCGAATAATACCTGGCCAACCAATAAGATCAGCGTAATAAATACCGGCGGAACATAAGTAAAATAGTTCTTTTTCCAGAACGCCCAAAAGTCGGCGTTTGTAATATTTTCGTTTTTTGTAGCTTCCATCAGGCTTTAACTTTCTTTTCTTTTAAAATGTGCAACTTATCAAGTTCCGGGTTGGTTATCTCGTCAATCTGTCCGGAAGGCCAATGGATCAGCACCTTGTCCACTTTGTTACTACTGCCAAGGCCAAAATGTAACCGGTGCTGGTTTTGCGACGAAAATCCAATACCGCCTGTAATTACCTGAACCTGCTTTTTGTTATTCCATTCTACTTCCACTGTTGCTCCAATAGCGCTTGCGTTGCTAACGGTTCCGCGCAGGTCAAAATCTATCCAGTGGTTATTATTGCCGGAGATGTTCTTATAAACAAGCGGAACATTGTTCTGGTTGGCCACTACAACATCCAGTACCCCACGGTTCCACAGATCAGCCATTGCTACCGAGCGGCTGTCGTACGTAACATAGGGACATACTTTGTCAGATACATCTTCAAATAACCCATTACTGTTGTTAATCCATATTTTGTTTTGCTGATAGCCAGATTGACTTTTTCCTTTCATATCGGGCCAATTAGCTGCATCACCTATAATGTTACTATTGCCGCCGGTAACCTTTGAATAATCGTACCAATAGGATGTACCTTTTTTACCAGAGATGAACCCATTGGCTACATAAAGATCCATATAACCATCGTTGTTTAAATCCCCAAATTGGGCACCATAGCTCCATCCTGCATTTTCAATTCCGGCCAGTTGGGCAAGGTTAGCAAATTTGGGTACCTGCGTTTGTGGGCCGGTTGGTTTCCAGTAATTATTCCCTTGTATTAAAATTCCTTTCTCGGTAATATTTGTGGTGTAAATACCGAGCGACCCGCTGTTATCAATATCGCCAAAGGCAACGCTCATTCCACTCTTTGGGATATTTCCTATTCCGGATTGACGGCCCATTTCAATAAATCGCTTTCCGTTTTGGTTGATATAAAGTTCATCAACATTGTAATCATTGGTAACTACCAGGTCCGGATAGCCATCGCCATTTAAATCGGCAGCACCGGCAGCAAGTACCCATTTGGTAGAGTTTAGTCCGTATTCGGCGGTTACATCTTTAAATTTACCATTCCCCATGTTTTTTAAAAGGTACTTCCTTCCACCGTTGTTGGCGTATCTAAAGCTTTCAGGCATTATTTTAGTTGTATTCAGATTGCTGAGGTCATAATCTTCTTTGTAATAACCGCCTATAAAAAGATCCAGTAACCCATCATTATCAAAATCAAACCAAATGGCAGAGTTAGCGTTAACCCACTTTGGCAGTCCGCTGCCTTCGGTAACATTCACTAATTTCTTGCCACCTTCATTATGAAATAATTCAGGACGACCCCATTTATATAAAAATAAATCCTCAAAGCCGTCATTGTCAAAATCACCCCATACCGCGCCCATTGATACGCCGGTTCCTTTTTGATTTACGTCAGCCACACCCATTTGGGCAGCAACGTTTTGAAACTTGCCATTATGTAAATTACGGTAAAGTGCATTCTGCTGGCCGGTACAGCTATTGGTAAGATAGATGTCGTTCCAGCCATCGTTATCAAAATCAACAATAGAAACAGAAGCGCCCATTGATGCTATCTGCGGTGCAATATGTTTGAGTTTAGGGTCAAGTACCGGCGAGGTATGCCTGAAATTTATATTAGCCTCTTTGTTATCGGGCTGCAAATAAAAACCATACTTTTTCAAAGCTTGCTCTTTGGTTTGCAGGGAATCATTGTTTGCCGAAAATATTCCTTGCCTGGGCAAAAGGGCGGTGCCTAAAAGCAACCCAATAAATATGACGATAGTAATTATTTTGGCCAAGGTTCTTTGTCCGCTCATAAAAACATAAATGGTTTATTAAATGCCGGAAACGGCGGTTAAAGATATTGTAAAACCTTATTAAGAAGAAAAAATAAATTTGATATTCTTATTAATTTGGTGAAAGGGCAGCTAAATAGTAATTTGATGCCCGCTTTCAAGGCTATCAGATAATACTTAACTTCGCCATTGTATGAACAGGAATTCCGATGCACCATCAGAGATGTTTGAGTCTCCCAATCGCCCAATCCGTTATATTAACGGCCTGACAATTTATATTATTATTCTTGTAACCTTATTTGCCGGTTGTGGCAGAAAGCAAAAGGATAACAATGCAAATGGCATAACGGACCCCAAGTCAGCAGCTTTTTTATATCTGTCAAAAAATCAATTTGACGAAGCCGAGGCCTCTTTTCTAAAAGCTATACAAATTGCGCCCGATGATATTGCAAACTATGAAGGACTTGCAAGGCTTTACCTTTTGCAACAGAATTACCCGGAGGCTGAGCGCCAGATAAAAGCAGGATTGAAAGTTAAACCGGATAATTTAGACCTGCAGTTGATACTGGCAGAAGTTTACGCCAAAAAAGCAGATAAACCGGGAGCGATAAAGGAGTTGAAAGCTGTGCTTCAAAAAGACCCTAAGAATGTTAAAGCATATTATATGCTTGCCGACCTCGGCCCGGAAGGGCCAGATCAAACCTGGAAGAAAAATTACTTAATGAAGGTTATCGGAATTTCGCCTTCAAATATCGTGATACGCCTGCAATTGGCAGAGCTTCTGGCCGGCAATAATCAAACAGACTCCGCCCGTTATAACCTGGAAAGCGTAAAAAAAACAGCGCCTGATTTTTCTGACGCTGCAAAAATATCGTATCAAAAAGCTTTATCTTTTTTACAAGGGAATCAGCCGCTTAAAGCGTTACTTTATATACAGGAGTTTCACAAGCAAATGAAACTTTCATCAGTTTATGCTTCATCAGATGATGAAATTAAGGTGTCGAACTTACTGGCTGGTCATGCCACTTTTACTATCAGTCCCGAAGACCAGCCGTCTTATGATACAAAAGGGAAAGGCTTGTTAGGGGTAATGAATTTTACAGATGCTTCGGATGTTGCCGGGTTGACTATGGGAAGAGGAATAAAAGCAACACAGTCTGTTTTAGCAAAAACGGATCGTGACGGTGTTGGGAATTTGTATGTATACACCAGTTTTACTTCCGCAGGTTCTTCAACGTCACAGCATTATTTATTGGTTAGTAAGGCCGGAGCCTTTGAACCCTGTAACGTTATAGGGGGACTTGATCATCCCGGGCAGGATTTGGATGCCGCCTTTGCAGATTACGACAATGATGGTTATCCGGATCTGTTTATAGCCACCACTAAGGGTATCATTATTTACAAAAACCATGGCGATGGTTCCTTTTCAAGTGTTACCGACGAAATAGGATTGCATAATACGGGCAATATCAATAAAATGATGTTTGCTGATTTTGATCAGGATGGCGACCTGGATTTATACGTAGCCACAAACGGCGCCAATAAGTTTTTTCGGAACAATGGCGATGGAACCTTTACCGAAGCCGCAGCGGCGATGGGCCTTACGGGTAATGCGCAGGGAACGGTTAGTATGGATTTTGGCGACTGGGACAATGATGGCGACGTGGATATAGTAAACCTAAAAACCGGCGGCGGCATACAGTTGCTGGACAATAACAGGCACTCCAAATTTAAAGATATCAGTAGTACTACAGGCCTTGATAATACGGCTTTTGCTGGAACATCAATTGCTTTTGGCGATTACAACAATGACGGCATGCTGGATATAATAGTTGCCGGGGGACCTAACGGTAAATGTTCGCTCTTTAAAAATACGGGTAGCGGCTACGTTATTGATCCGGCATCTAACGCTTTGAGCAGCGCATTGAAAGGAATAGCGGTTAAAGATGTTGCTTTTTTTGATTTTGATAATGACGGACATCAGGATTTAGTATTTGCCGGTGTGAATGCGGATAAATCTAAAAGCGGCGTGAGGCTGTTTCACAACGATACTACGAAAGGCTTTAGTGATATTTCGCACCTGTTACCTAAAACTGCCATGGAGGCCCAGCATCTTAAAATTGGTGATTTTGATTTGGATGGTGATGAGGACATCCTTTTATCGGGACCTGCTGGCATACAAATGCTGAGGAACGATGGCGGGAACATGAACCATTATCTGCAAGTACAGTTAGTGGGGCTTGCTTATGGTAACAGCAAAAATAACAGGTTAGGTATTGGAGCGCAAATTGAATTGAAGTCTGGAGATCTTTATCAGCTGAAAACAGTTACCGGGCCTATAACCGGGTTTGGGATAGGGACAAGGAGCAAGCTGGACGCGGTTCGTATTATTTGGCCTAACGGGGTGCCTCAAACAATTGTTGACCCAAGCCGCGAACAGAAAATATTGGAAGTTGAACAGCTCAAAGGCTCTTGCCCGTTCCTGTTTACCTGGAATGGTAGCAAATATGAATTTGTTAAAGATATGCTTTGGAGAAGCGCCCTTGGGATGCCGCTGGCGATACATGGCCGTGATACAATCTATTCATTCTCTGATGCTTCTAAAGAATACCTGCTGGTTCCGGGTGAAAAGCTTAAGCCCAAAGATGGGAAGTATAGCATAAAGATCACGGAAGAATTATGGGAAGCTGTTTATTTTGACAAGGCAGGTTTGGTTGCTGTAGATCACCCTGATTCGGTGGACGTATATGCCGACGAACGGTTTGTTCCACCGCCTTTTCCGGGAAAGAAAGTTTACCAGGTTGCTGCAAAAAACCTTCCGATTTCTGCGGTTGATGATAAGGGGAATAATGTTCTCCCTAAGATCAGTGCTTATGATTTTCAATACGTGTCGAGCTTCTCATTGGGCAAGTTCCAGGGTCTTGCGCAGGATCACGACCTTATTCTGGACCTTGGAGATAAGGCTCGTGGAGATAGTTTGCGTCTGTTTTTGAGAGGATGGATTTTCCCAACTGACGCCAGTATTAATACGGCTATGACGCAATCAGATAAATATCAAGTTCATCAGCCTTCTTTACAGGTAATCAATAAAAAAGGAGAATGGGAAACCGTGATTCCAAATATGGGCTTCCCGATGGGACGCGATAAAATGGTTATAGCCAATCTATCGGGCAAATTTCTGACAGCGAACGACCGGCGCGTGCGGATAAGAACCAACATGCAGATTTACTGGGATCACATATTCTTTACAACAGCTAACATACAGGCTCCAATAAAAATGAATGACGTTAAAATGCTGGATGCTTCGCTTGGTTTCAGGGGATATTCTGCCTCTTATCGTAAAGGTGGCCCTTACGGCCCCGAGTGGTTTGATTACTATCATACAACCAAAGGCCAAAAATGGCGCGATCTTACCGGTAATTACACCCGTTATGGTGATGTATTGCCATTGCTACAGCAAGGAGATGACCAGTACATTATTTGTGATGGTGGTGATCAAATAAGCATCGATTTTGACGCGCAGCATTTACCGCAATTACCAAAAGGCTGGAAACGTGATTTCCTGATCTATAGTGAAGGCTGGGTTAAAGATGGAGATTTGAATACTGCCGCCGGGCAAACTGTAGCACCGTTGCCTTTTCATAAAATGCCGACTTACCCTTATGGTAAAAACGTAACGTATCCTGCTGATAAAGAACACAGCGTATATCAACAAACATATAATACCCGCAAGGTAACTACCTTTGATTTTAAAAATGCTTTAAAATCAGGAACCATGGAAAATGTTGCTAAATCGGCACACTAAATACTCACAATGGCTTCGCTAATCGGGCGAAGCCATTATAGTTATAATATGTTATAATTCTGCAGTAGTATGGCGGTACATGTTTTTAAAGTCGGGGTTCAATAAGCCTGCTGTATTCAAAGGTTTTATACGAGCCTTTATTGTCCTTCTAAACCACTTAATGTCGTCTGCAGATATTTGTTCATTGCTGAGCAGAGTTAACAAATCTGCATAAGATTTTTGTATGTTAACCTTGATATCCGCATCGTCGGCCCCGAGAAAATATCCCGGCGGCTGTTTCTTCAGTAACCGCTGCTCATAAGCAATAGTGGAAGCAAAATATAGCATCGACCAAATATTGAAAAGTTCAAAATGCTTCATGGTTTTATAGCATCCGGCAACCAGTTGGTCAATCAGTTTCAACTCTTCATAAACAGCGTGCTCGTATGCTGTTAAACCCTTATAAAGTGAATCGGTATCGTTCCAGTTTTCACCCAGAATAGCCGTTACTTTTTTGATGCCTGTTAGTGTGTGCGCTATGCCTGGACTAAACAGCGGATCTATAAACCCCGCAGTATGCGGAAGAGCTACCCATCCCTGCCCGAAACAGTTTGTTGTCCTTCTTTGTAGCCTGCCCGACCGGAGGATTTTTCCCGGTTGGGATGCAAGTTCAAGATCCTTTATTATTTTATTGAGCGATGGATATTTTTCCAGTAGTTTATTCCATATTTCTTCCGTTTGCAGGTCTTCAAATTGTTGGGTGTTATTAATTGCAAACCCCATACTTGTGCGGCGATCGTTAAACCGGAGCACCCACATCCAGCCTTCATCCAAAACATGGTGCAGTGCCGAATTATCGGGATCATAAGGAAAGTCATCGGTTGGGATACCTGATTCATGCAGGGTTTCTGTCCACCGCTTTACATCATTAAAATGAGAAAATACTCCGAATGAATCAGTCAAGAAACCTTCAGATGTTGATTTAACACCCATCAGCTTATCAAGCAAGGCACCACTACCCGTAGCATCCACAAAAAAGGAAGCATGAATCACCGTGGATTCATCAGGCTTGCGGATATTAAATTCCCATTGTATATCTCTTTTTGCCGCTACGATGTCAGTAAGATCAAAATACGTAATCCCGGCTTCTTTTACTTTACTAACCAAAAAAGCATCAAAATCGGCGCGGAGCCAATTAGTGTCCGATTGAACATCATCAACACTCGCGGCAACAAGTAATTCATTGTTATGATCAGCATCGGTTGCAAATTCTTTTCCGGGATAGTGTTTGAAATAGCTGAATCCTCTTTTTATACCGCAAACAATTTCCGGATGCGCCTGCTGCCAGCTGCCATAGCGCGAAAAATCAAACAGCCATGGTAAATTATATTTCAATGCCAGCTCGCGCAACAGCATGTCGGCAATTGGTGTCGAAGATTCGCCTATGGCAAAACGGGGATGCTGTCCTTTTTCAAGCAGGCATACTTTAAAGCCCTGGCTATGCAAAATAAGCGCTGTGAGCGATCCTGCAAAACCTGCGCCGGCTACTAAAATGTCATAATGTTGGTGTTGGTTTTCAGGCATAAGTGGAATAGCAGCTACAGGCTATGCGCCCGTAAATTTTTTGATCTGAATTCATGGTTTCCAAGCGCTGTTTCCGGGCTTCAAAGCAAACAGGGCATCGGGATAAAAAGCCAATATCCCAGGTATCAACAAACACCCGGCCTTGCTGCAGGCTAAGAGCGCTTTCAAAAACATCTTCGAGCATGTCAATAGAAGGAGGGGTGTAATGCCCCTGTTCGTAAAGTAAATCCATAATGCCATTGCCTGGCCGTGTTGGGATAATAGAGCAACATCCGGCCCCACTTTCAAAAGCAAATTTTACGGCATTAAAGGTCCATTGAATATTTTCCTGCTTGTTTGTAAGATAGGGGGGATTTAACAGTATAAACGCGCGCACATCAATATTATGCTTCCTTAAAAAAGCCGCAGCTTGTTCAAAGTCTTCGGCTGTCATTTGTTTATTAAGCTTCGGAAGTACGTCGGGATGGATGCTTTCGAGTCCCATCGCTACTTCGAGCGTTCCGTTAAGCCTATCATTAAATTCCAGGCAGGTATCGCCGCAAAGCTTTGGATGATTTTCTACTATCACCCTGCGGTAAGGCTTAAGGCGGTCAATTATGGCAGGGTAATCTACCAGGGGAATTGCTTTTTGATCAAAGAAGTTACCGCTGTTATAAAGTTTAATTACGTCAGCATCGGGTAGCCTGGCCAGGGCGTAGTCCATTTGCCTTATAATGGCTCCCGGGGGGGTAGCCCCCGGGAGTGTGTTTTTCCACAGATCGCACATCAGGCATTTGAAAGAACACTCCTTACTGGTTAGGAAAATGGTATTTACCTTTTGTAAGTTGCCTTCAATATCTGGCTCCAATTCGTGCAGAAAATGATATGGAATATCGGGATTTAAAGTATTCCTTAATGGACGGAGTCTTTCAATATCCCTGTTATCATGCATACAGCGAGTTAAAATATGCCCGGTATTCCATTTCATTCTCAGGAAACAATTGATCAAATGTACTGTCAGGTACGGCACCTTTTTGAAACCTGCGTTTTTCAAAAACAGGCATCTCAAAACCAGTAACCGCTTTTACACCACGCTGCACTATTTCGCCTTTGAGTGCGTAAAGCGCATCTTCGCTCCAATTGGTTAACTGGATAAAAGGAATGCCCTCTGCAACCTCAATAACGTTGGGTAAAGCATAAGGACTAAGGCCTCTAAATCCAAACAAACGGCATGGTGCATAAGAACGCACATGTCCTCGGCTTTGCCCGCCGGAGTAAGTAAGCGAGTGTTTAATTTTGTCAACTCCCCAGCCTTCCTGGTAAAGCATCATATTGTTTAATACGCTGCGGATGGTAAGCTCTGTATTAGCCTCTATCGGATAATCTTTCAGGTTTTCATCTCCGCCATCACCATCGGCAAGGTATTTCCATTCGGGATATAATTTACGTATCTGCTTGCATAAAGCCATAGCCATTGTTGCAGACTCAAGGTCAAGCGGTTTGTAATCCTCAATTATTCTGATCGCTTCTTTATAATCAAGTGCCGATTGTGGTACGTCGATCACCTCAAGGTACATTGATAATCCCAACTGGTTTAAAAAATCATGCGCTTGTGCCGCATCGGGCCCGTTGTTTACCGAAAGGGTAAACGCTTTTAGCCGCTGTGGTGAAAGGCCAAGTTTTAACATCAGGTGGTAAAGTACCAGGAATACTGATCCACTATCAATTCCACCAGAAAATAAAACGCCCACCGGTTCATCAACAGGTATTGACATCAGCCATTTTTGGCATTCATTGGTCAACGCCTCAATGTATGCTTTGCCAATTTTATCCAAATCATTTGTTAAGCTGTTTCTCTGAGGCTCAAAGAAACGTGTATAAACAGGATTTGGATCAGGGCAGCCAATTACTTCTACCCGTACAACATAATGCGCAGGTACCATCCTGGTATAAGAGGGATGAAACTGGGTGTGAAGATTTTTGGTTTTTAGATAGTTGTAAATCTCATCTATACGCTCGGCCACAATCAGCAGAGGACCCGCAACCTGTTTAGCCAGGAAATAACGCATAGGCCTGCCGATAGAACGTGCCATGAAAACATGCTGACCAACTTTTTCTACAATTGCAAATTGACCTTCAATTGCCCTTACCCTTGAAGCATCGCCGGAAATAACCGCAGCGGACGCTTCCTCAGAAGTCATGTTAAAAATAGTATTGTTATTGTTATCGAGCAGACTTATAAAATCTGCTACAGGTTGTGTTTTATGGTCCATTTTAAAACTTAATTTAAATTATTATTGATTTTACTTAAGATAGCTGACCGGCTCACATTTGATTTACAAATTAATCACTACGGTAAAAAAAGTGCTGAAATCAAATGAAAGATGCCATTATCTATCAAAAACGAGTTATTGGCGTTTGAATTAGACAACGCGAATTCAAGCATCCAAATATACTCGAATTTTCAATTTCCGCTGGAATAAGTTAGAAATTCAAATTTTCAGATTGCTGGAATTATGGGTTGTCATACTATGTCCTTCCGCCGGCAATAGCAGAGAAGTTACCGGGATTTTATTATTCCCGCAGCAAAGTATTTTCATTTGTTTTCGATTTTCAAAAGAGAGGCCAGCGTTTCGATGACACTTTTTAGATAGTAATGGCTATTATTCGCAATAAGAAATAGTTTTTCCATAGACTTAAAAATAGGTTAACTAAAAATGTAGGTTGAAATTTACCTGATCGAAAATTGTGTGTGTATATCTGATATTAAAAAAATATCAATTTGATTAAATTTAATATACTTTACAGCGAATAAACTAATTGGTTATAATAGCCTGAAAATAAATTTCACGGCATATTTGTTGATTATTTTACGTAACATATTGTTAGTCAGCTATTGTAAATAAAAGGTTGGCCTTTGTTTAATATAAATTAAAAATTAATTTATAAGAAATTAAGTATTATCCTTTTTTTCTTTTAATTTTATTATTAGAATATATATTGTCGTTGATATTTTCATAAAGAATGTCATATAGTATGATATTTTGTTTGCCAAACCTAAATTTCACATGCAAAAAATACCTCTCAAGATTGCTTTTTTTTTAATTGGAGTATATACGGTAACAGCAGGCAACATAATACTGACCATCAAATTTTTGGACTTTAGGGGAGCGAAAAACTTCACACCCGGCCTTTCTCTCGTTATTAATTTAGCTCTTGTATTTTCATTGTTTGGATATTTTTTATTGACTATTCCATACAAAAGAAAAAAATACGGCGCAATGCTTTATTTTATTCTTTTATTATTAGCAACAGCCTGTGGCATAATTACCTTTTTAACTTATCTTTTTCATTTTAAACCAGGTTTTGATCAATTTTTTGAAATAGTAGTTAACTCAAACATGGCGATAATATTAATGGCCATTTATTTTCTATTTACCGGGCTGCTGCTGTTGACTATTAAACGGCTCGGTAATAGATCGGTTGTAGCAGATAATGAAGAATATCGCCTGTTTATTGAGCAGGCAACTGATGCTATGTATCTGTTAGATTTTAAGGGGAATTTTATCAGTGCCAACAAAAGTATGTGCAAAATTACCGGATATTCTTCCGAAGAGTTATTAAAAAGAAATGCAAAGGAAATTGTAGCCCCTAAGCAATTAGAAGGAGCCCCGTTTATGGAGAACTGCAAACAGGGTAAATCTTTAATTAATGAAAGTCGTTTTGCGCGGAAGAATGGGACCGAATTTGATGTTGAAATAAATGTTACGGTGGTTGCTGATAACAGAATACTGGTAATTGCCCGTGATATTTCTGATAAAAAGAAGAAAGAAACGGCACTTAAAGAGGCGGAATTAATGTTCAGAACGATCGTTGAAAAGTCAATTTTAGGTATTTATATTATTAAAAGTGAGAAGTTTACGTATGTTAACCAGCAGTTTGCCAGGGCTTTTGGATATGAGCCGGAAGAATTAATTAATACTTTTTCAAAAAAAATCATCATTCCCGAAAACCGTACTGCAAATTCTTCCGTAAGTACAACAAACCGTATTACTAATGATCTGGCGAGTATGCGTTATCAAGCTATAGGTACCGGGAAAAATGGTACAAATAATTGGGTAGAGTTTTATGGAAGCACCGCAATAATTGGCGACGAGCCAGCTATTATTGGGTCCATGGTGGATATTACCGCACACAAAAAAGCCGAAAAAGAATTAAAGTCGTCCGAACAAAAATATAAATTGCTATTTGAGGGTATTCCACTGCCTTTATTGGCAGTACTAAAAGATGACTTGTCTATCATTGCCGCTAATGATGCGGCGGCCACTCATTATGGTTATTCAAAAGAGGAACTTTTGAATATGAGCGCTCAAAAACTGAGGCCGACAGAAGATTTAAAGCTCCAATCGGAAGATTTTAAGAAGCAAATCAACGGCGCTGTTGATTTAGGCATCATCAGACATATCAGGAAAGATAAAACCACTGCCTTGGTAAACGTAATTGCTAAAGACATTATATTGGAAGGCAGACAGGTAAGGCTTGCACTAACAAGAGATATTACAGAAAAGCTAACCGCAGAAGACTCGCTTAAAAAGTCAGAAGCTAATTTGAGAGCGATCCTTAAGACTACTAATACTGCCTACGCTCTGTTTGATTTGGATCTTAAAGTGCTGGCATTTAATCCCAAAGCCAGCCAATATTTTAAAGAACAATTTCGCCATGCTCCAAAAAAGGGCGAAAGACTTGCCAATTATACTCCGCCCGATAAATCTCTTTTGTTAAATTTTGCTGACGATGTGCTGCATGGCAAGAATGTGAACTATGAGATTGATTACAATCAACCAGATGGTTCTGTACGCTGGTTTTATGTAAAGCTGTTTCCTATAACTAACGATAATAAGGAGGTATTAGGGGTGATGATGGCTGTAGACGACATAACCAGCAGGAAAAGTGCGGAAGAAGAACTAACCAAGTTGTCGTTTATGGCAAAACACACCAGCAACGTTGTATTCATTAAAAATCTCGACGGTAAAATTGAGTGGGTAAATAATGCTTTCACTCATATTACGGGTTATAATTCAAAGGAGGCAATAGGAAAAACAGAACAAGAATTGTTTGCTGATAAAGAATCAGTTCCATCAGCGTTAAAAGCAATTAAGGACAAAATTTCGAGGGGTAAACCTTACAAATACGAAATTTTAAAATATTCAAAAACGGGGAATCCTTTTTGGGTAAATGTACAGGGCTTACCGATGATTGATGCAAAAGGCAACCTGAACCGGTATTTTGTTTTGGAAACAGATATTTCTAAAATAAAAAATGCTTATGAAAAATTACTGGCCGGCGAAAAGCGGATCAGGGATTTTGCAAAGCAATTAAATAATGCGCTGGAAGACGAACGATCACATATTGCCCGGGAAATTCATGACGAATTTGGGCAACAACTTACAGGCTTAAAAATGTCACTTTCAACATTAAAAAAGAATTATGATGTTCCCACAGAGATCATTGACACCATAATTGCCGACGTTAATACCAGCATAGCTTCGTTAAGACAAATAGCCAACGAACTGCGGCCGATATTAATTGACAGGCTTGGATTATTTGCGGCGATTGAATGGTTGATCGCTGAGTTTAAAAATAAAACAGGTCTCGATTGTCATGTGCATATATATGCCGATCAGCCGGTTATTGATAAAATGGTAGCAATAAATATTTTCCGAATTTGCCAGGAAGCATTAACCAATGTGGCTAAACACGCTAATGCCTCCGAGGTGGACATCCGGATAGAAAAAAATAATAAACACTTAATAATAAAGATTAAAGATAATGGGCGGGGGCTTAAACCAGCCGTATTACAGGATAAACTCTCAATGGGCTTATTAAATATGCAGGAACGTGCTAATATGATAGGTGCGGAGCTAAAAGTTAGCAGCGCCCCCCAAATGGGAACTATTGTTGAACTTATTGTGAACTATAATGAGAAAAAAAATACTAATAGCTGATGATCATTTTGCCATCAGAGCTGGCGTTAAACAAATTTGTACAAGCGAATTCCCATCAATCCAGTTTGGTGAAGCGATTAATTGCGCAGAAGTATTTCAAAGATTGCGGGAAAATGAGTGGGATATTTTGATTCTTGACATTGATTTGCCGGGTAGAAATGGTTTAGATATTTTAAGTCAGATAAAAACCAGCAAGTTAAATGTACCTGTTTTGATGTTTAGTTTTCACCGCGAAGAACAGATTGCTTTAAGGGCGTTAAAAATGGGAGCTTCAGGCTATCTTTCAAAAGATGCGGCAGATATGGAGCTTATTAAAGCAATTAACCAAATTTTGATAGGTAAGAAGTATGTATCTGAATTTATTTCCGAAAGATTGCTCTCAGTTTTCGGTAATAATTCGAATAAAGAACCACATGAACTCTTATCAGACAGAGAATATCAAACTTTATTAATGATTGGGTCCGGAAAAACAGTTTCTCAAATTGCCGAAACATTATGCCTCAGTTCCCCCACCATTAGTACCTACCGCGCCCGTATCCTCGAAAAAATGAAATTAAAGAATAACGCTGAACTGATTTCCTACGCAGTTAGTCAAAAACTCTTATAAACCTCATTGCCTGTCAACTTAATAACTACAAGCTTTTCATAATTGCCACTATTTATTAATAGGCAATGTATTTAACAACTTTGGGGTGTTAAATGCAGGTCTCATAAACCATAAATTTCTTTTTATTGCCAATACCACTCAAATGTGCAATGCATAGGTTTCAGTGTAGGGGGGAAGCAGAGAGATTCGGATGCCTGTAAATGCGAAATTTTTAAAGGTCAGATGCACTGTGGCTTATATTCAAGCATCGTTCTTAATCACAAAAAAAAATCTGAATGAATAGCTGAGCTACGGATTTAGCATAAGCAACCGTGCCTGACTATAATTGATAATTTATTTTATGAGAATTTTAGCACAATCAGCTCTATGTATAGAACACGAATAAATTAACTTGAAAAAAAATAAATATTATATTTGGTAAAAATATATTGTATGCAGTAATCAATTTGATCACATAGCAACCGGGATAAGGAATAAATATAAAAAAATTTAGGGCATATTGAATATAATGGTAAAAATGCCGTTATAAATAAGCCTTTGATGAATTTTAGAATTATAAACTAATTAAACTAAAATATAATACAAAAATTAACTGTCAAAAATTGGTTCGATTATTGAGTTTATCGTAAATAATAATGACAAGAAGAATATTAATAGCTGACGATCATTCTGCCATTAGGGCCGGAGTTAATCAAATTTGCTTAAGTGAATTTTCATCAATTCAGTTTGGCGAAGCTATTAACTATGATGAGGTATTTCAAAAGCTAAGAGAAGGCGAATGGGACATTGTGATTCTTGACATTGACCTGCCAGGTAAAAATGGATTCGATATTTTAAGTGAAATAAAAGCTGAAAATTTAGACGTACCTGTATTAATTTTTAGTTTTCATCATGAAGAACAAATTGCTTTACGGGCGCTTAAGATGGGAGCTGCCGGTTATCTATCGAAAGACGAAGCCGATCTGAAGCTGGTTAGAGCAATAAATCAAATTTGGGCGGGTCAGAAGTATTTTTCTGAATTTATTTCAGGAGAATTGCTTCCGCTTTTAGGAACTAAATCGAATAATGAACTACATACATTCTTATCAGACAGAGAGTACCAAACCCTGCTTTTGATCGGAAACGGAAAAACGGTTTCCGAAATTGCCGAAATAATGCGGCTTAGTCATCCTACCGTTAGCACTTATCGCTCCCGGATCTTCGAAAAAATGAAACTGAAGAATAATGCGGAGTTGATTACCTATGCGATAAATCAAAAGTTGATATAAGGCAACCCGCCTGTCAACCGAATAACTACAAGCTTTTCATAATTACCACTATTACGAATGGGTAATGTATTTAACAATTTTGATATGTTAAATACAACCGCATGTACCTATGCAATTCTTTTTATCGACTATACTGCATAAACCTGGAGTGTCGGGTTTCAATATGCCGGCAAAGTAAAGATGTTCAGCTCCTATTCAACGCTGAAAATCTGACAAGAGATCATGCCTGTGAGGCTTGTGGTCAACAGTTGCTCTCTGCAATGGATGTAGAAATAGAAAAAATGGTCATTCAATTCGGGGTTAAAACGCTCGATAGACAATATTATAATTCAAGTAATTGAAAATGTTATGAGAAAACTCTTACTCTCTCTCGCCGTTTGGTTATTATGCATTGGCTTTGCAAATGCTCAATATACTTTTGGATCAAGCCAGGATTCCGGCGCAACTGGTTTATTATGCTTGGGTTGTACTGTTAGTAGCGCTCCAAACGCTGCTGATGGTAATCTTCAAACATTTTCAACTTTAAATGTTTCATTAGGATTGGCTGCCCAAACATGGCAGGAATCGATATTTTCATCAGTTGTCGCCGCCGGCACCCCAGTGAGTGTTAAGTTAGGTACCGGAAACAATCTGGTATCTGCACAGGTATTAGGTGCCGTTTATTTACAGGCATATAATGGAACAACTGCAGTTGGAACCCGCATTCTTGCTTCATCATTGCTTGCTACTGTGGCGAGTAATAATGATCAGTTGGAGTTAAGTTTTACACCCGTGGCATCTTTTGATCGTGTTAGGGTAACGCTGGATGGGGGAGTAGTAGGTGCGCTTAATAGTATTTTCTTTTATGAGGCTTTTTATAAAGGTTCTGGCTCAGTAGTTTGTAACGGCCCGTTTGATGAGTTGAACGGGATGTCGTCGGCATTGTTATCACTTGGGCTAAGTGTGGGAGGTGTACAAAATCCACAAAATGCAATTGATGGTAACATTAATACCGCTGCTACACTTAATGCAGGTGTAGGATTAGTGGGTGCGTATGCACAGGAAACGGTAATTTATAATTCACCATCAGTTGTTGGCGATTCAGTTATATTAACACTTTCTATCCCTCCATCCTTACTTACCCTCGGCGTTTTAAGTAATATTTCTGTTGATACCTATTTAGGTAACACTAATAATAATGACACTCAAACATTAAGTTCAGCGTTATTGACCGTCAGTTTACTCGGTCTTGATGGAGGGGGGAATCGTATAGTTACAGTTAAGTACGTACCCACGAGCGTATTTGACCGGGTTCAGGTTACATTAGGTGGTGGAATCGCGAGTGTATTATCAACCTTAAATTTATATGAAGTAGCAGTAACAGTTCCATCCCCTGTAATTAAAATAAACAATGTTGTTACCGATAGTACGCAGGTTTGCTCGGGCAGTACTGCGGTTTTAACTGCAACCGCAGTAACAAATACAGTCTTCAATTGGTATACTACCGCTACGGGCGGAACACCGTTCTTTACCGGAACTACATTTACCACGCCTGCATTATCTGTAAACACTACCTATTATGTGGGAGCTATGCATAATGGTTGTACAAATGAGTCGGCCCGTACGCCGGTTTTTATTCAAGTTAACCCGCTGCCGGTTGCACCAGCGATCACCGCAACCGGCGGAAGTTCCGCTCCAAGCTTATGCTCGGGCACGACAACCACGCTGACCGCAACGAGCACCACACCGGGCGCAACCTTTAACTGGTATACCGC
>OLKV01000194.1_pt1 | contig 24783 bp, 19 predicted proteins | sample 1604391 | NCBI WGS metagenome assembly OLKV01 (sample SAMEA104055711, study PRJEB20765) | soil metagenome | isolation source: soil | reverse complement strand
CCAAGCCTGTACCGCCATATTTACGGCTTGTTGAACCTTCGGCCTGCTGAAACGCCTCGAATATAATACCTTGGGTATTTTTAGAGATCCCAATACCAGAGTCTTCGATAGAGAATGCAATCACTGAATCTGCTCCGACTAACGGATTTTCGTGAGTGCCATCCGGTCTGAAAATGTGCAGTTTCACGCTGCCTTTTTCGGTGAATTTAAATGCGTTTGAAAGCAGGTTCTTTAATATCTGATTCAGGCGCTGCATATCCGTTTCCATTAATTCGGGCAAGCCTTCTTCCAGATTGATCTCGAATTTTAGATTTTTCGCTTCGGAGATTGGCTTAAAGGTCGACTCGGCAAACGAAGCAATCTCTTTGAAACTAACCGGCATAACATCGGCAGCAATAACGCCCGATTCAATTTTGGAAAGATCGAGGATGTCATTGATCAGTTGGATCAAGTCGTCTCCACAAGAGTGAATGGTTTTAGCAAACATCCTTTGTTTTTCCGTTAGGTTACCCTCTGGATTTTCAAAAAGCTGCTGTGCTAAAATCAGTAAGCTGTTTAACGGCGTCCTCAACTCGTGCGACATGTTGGCCAAAAACTCCGATTTATATTTGGATGTAAGTGTAAGCTGCTCTGCTTTTTCTTCCAATGAACGGCCTTTATCATGCAGCTCATCATTTGCTCTTCTCAACTCTTCCTGTTGTGCCGATAACTCACCAGCAAGCGATTGAGATTGCGACAACAACTCTTCGGTACGGGTATTGGTTTCAATATTGTTTAACACAATACCTATACTTTCTGTTAGTTGATCCAAAAAGTCAATGTGGGTATCGCTAAAGTTCTCGAACGAGGCCAGTTCAATAACCGCTTTAACATTATTCTCAAACAGCACTGGCAAAATCACCAAATCAATAGGCGCTGCGTTTCCGATGCCCGAACTAATTTGCAGATACTCATTAGGCACATTTGCCAACCTGATGCGCTCTTTATCCGTTGCGCACTGACCAACCAAACCTTCACTAAGCGAGAATTCCTGATTAATTAGCTTACGACTCTTTTGCGCATAACCGGCAAATAGTTTCAGTTTAAATTCGTCTTCCCCCTCTGTTTGTTCTAAAATATAAAATGCACCATAACGTGCGTTTACCAATTCGGCCAATTCTGATAGTACCTTGTTGGCCACCGCATTACGGTCGCGTTGCCCCTGCAGCATTTGCGCAAATTTGGCCAGATTCGATTTTAACCAATCCTGCTCATGGTTCCTTAACGTGGTACCTTTCAGGTTGGCAATCATCTGATTAATGGTATCCTTCAACGCCTCCAACTCACCTTTTGCATCCACACGAATGGTTCGGGTAAGGTCACCTTTGGTTACTGCCGAGGCCACCTCGGAGATGGAACGCACCTGCACCGTAAGGTTTTGCGCCAGCTGATTTACGTTTTCCGTTAAATCTTTCCAGGTACCTGATGCACCTGGTACACTGGCCTGCCCGCCCAAACGACCTTGTACACCCACCTCACGCGCCACGGTGGTTACCTCATCAGCAAATACCGCCAGCGTATCAATCATTTCATTAATAGTATCTGTTAACTGCGCCACTTCGCCTAATGCATTGATAGACAGTCGCTGCTTTAAATTTCCTTTTGCAATACCGGTAGCCACTTTGGCAATACCCCGTATCTGCCCGGTAAGGTTTGATGCCATCTGATTTACCGAATCCGTTAAATCCTTCCACGTTCCGCCTACACCTTTTACGTGTGCCTGGCCACCCAGCTTTCCTTCGGTACCCACCTCACGGGCCACACGCGTTACTTCTGATGCAAAAGAGTTAAGTTGATCCACCATTGTATTAATGGTGTTCTTAAGGTCCATGATCTCGCCTTTTACGTCGATGATTACCGTTTTTGAAAGATCACCGCTGGCCACCGCCTTGGTTACTTCGGCAATGTTACGCACTTGCGAGGTAAGGTTACTGGACATCTGGTTTACCGAATCCGTTAAATCTTTCCAGGTTCCCGCAACGCCCGGCACAAAAGCCTGACCTCCAAGGTTACCATCTGTACCCACCTCACGTGCCACACGCGTTACTTCTGATGCAAAACCGCGCAACTGATCAACCATCGTATTAATGGTTTCTTTAAGCTGCAAAATCTCGCCCCTAACGTCAACTGTGATTTTTTTTGATAAATCGCCGTTTGCTATCGCGATAGAAACGTCTGCTATATTTCGCAGCTGCGCCGTAAGGTTGCCCGCCATTTTATTTACGGAGTCCGTTAAATCCTTCCACGTTCCATCAACCCCCGGTACATTGGCCTGGCCACCCAACTGCCCTTCTGACCCCACCTCACGGGCCACACGTGTTACTTCTGAAGCGAAACCACGCAGCTGATCAACCATGGTATTAATGGTGTCTTTCAGCTCCAGCAACTCGCCTTTGGCGTTCACGGTAATTTTACGCGAAAGGTCACCCTTTGCTACCGCTGTTGTTACTTCGGCAATGTTACGTACCTGCGAGGTAAGGTTATCCGCCATTTTATTTACCGAGTCGGTTAAATCCTTCCACGTTCCACCTACACCCGGCACATTCGCTTGCCCGCCTAATTGCCCTTCAGAACCCACCTCACGGGCCACACGCGTTACTTCGGAACCAAATGAGTTGAGCTGATCCACCATCGTGTTAATAGTGATCTTAAGCTCCAACATTTCGCCCTGTACGTCAACCGTAATTTTTTTAGATAAATCGCCTTTGGCCACCGCGGTGGTTACTTCGGCTATATTACGCACCTGACCGGTAAGGTTACCCGCCATTTGGTTTACCGAGTCTGTTAAATCTTTCCAGGTACCACCTACGCCGGGCACATTCGCCTGTCCACCCAACTGCCCTTCTGAACCCACCTCACGGGCCACACGCGTTACTTCGAACGAGAAGGAGTTTAGCTGATCCACCATTGTATTAATGGTATTCTTTAACTCCAAAAGCTCTCCCTTAGCATTTACGGTGATCTTTCTTGATAAATCCCCCTTGGCCACCGCCGTTGTTACCCAGGCAATGTTACGCACCTGATCGGTAAGGTTACTACCCATTTGGTTCACCGAGTCCGTCAGATCTTTCCAAACACCGCCTACTCCTTTTACCCTTGCCTGGCCGCCCAGCTTACCTTCGGTACCCACCTCCAGGGCCACACGCGTTACTTCGGATGCAAACGAGTTGAGCTGATCCACCATCGTATTAATGGTTTTCTTCAGCTCAAGCATCTCCCCTTTTACGTCAACTGTGATTTTTTTGGAAAGGTCACCATTTGCAACCGCGGTGGTTACCCCTGCTATATTACGTACCTGCGAGGTTAAGTTACCCGCCATACGGTTTACAGAATCTGTTAAATCTTTCCACGTTCCCGCAACTCCCGGCACTTTGGCCTGCCCGCCCAGTTTACCTTCGGTACCTACTTCCAGTGCTACACGCGTTACTTCTGATGAGAAAGAGTTGAGCTGATCCACCATTGTATTGATGGTATTTTTTAGCTCCAGAATTTCGCCCTTCGCCTCCACCGTAATCTTTCGGGAAAGGTCACCTTTGGCCACCGCAGTGGTTACTGCCGCAACGTTACGTACCTGCGCGGTTAGGTTACCCGCCATCTGGTTTACTGAATCTGTTAATTCGGCCCAAACACCTGCTACCCCTTTAATTTTTGCCTGCTCACCCAATTTACCTTCGGAGCCCACCTGCCGCGCCACGCGCGTAACCTCCATTGAGAACAGCCGCAGCTTGGAAAGCATTTGGTTTGATTCTTTTGCAATACGCAAAAACTCGCCTTTTAAAGGGTGCCCACTAATCTCCAACGGAATTTGTTTTGATAAATCGCCATTTGCAACGGAGTTGATCATGCCTGCAATTTCCAGCGTTGGCGAAGTAAGATCAGAGATAAGGTTATTAAGTGAAGTTACGCCACCGGCCCATTCGCCCTTTGCATCAGGCAGCTCAATTCTTTTTGATAAATTTCCGCGTTTTCCTATCGTTATTTCAGCAGTCGAAATTTCGGCAACCAAACGTTGATTCATCTCAATAATATCGTTCAGCACTTCACATATCCGGCCGTTTATCCCTGCCTGCGTAACCGGCATTCTAACATCCAGCTTTCCGTTTTTAACCAGTGACAGAACCTTCAGCAGTTCTTTTACATCCAGTTTATCGTCATCGGCGTTGTTGGGATAATGTGTGTTTTTTAAGGGGATATCAATTACATCCTGATCCATAGGGGTAGCTATTTAAATTGGGTTATTAATAGGGAGTTGATACTGTATATATTTTTGCATTCATTAAAGCACCTAACCAGCTTGTCGCCAGATAAAAATAATATTATTATTAATTATTATAATACATTGAATCACAAAAAAAATAATTCAAAAACACATTGGATAATAGCTGTAACTTTTAATTACAATAGTTTAACAAACCATCAATTAACAGGTAATTAAAAAGATTGTTTTGTATTGTTCTATTCATTTTAAAAAAAATTAAAACAGCTATTTTTCCATCCTTAATAAGCGATCTTAAACTATTATTGTCCATAAAAATATTTGCAAAGACAAATTAAGGCTGTCCGTTTTGCCTCTGTTTAAATGTTTAGGATAAAAACAATACGCGATCAGGAAAAAGTGATTTGCCGTTGTACCATTTCAGTAAAATCATTGATGTCAAACGGCTTACCGATAAAATCATCAGCACATACTTCGGTTGCTATTTCCTTTCCACCCGCGTGTGCCGACATCAGGATAACCGGAATAAAGCGGGTATTATCATCCGCCTTAAGCTCCCGGCAAAGCTCCTGTCCGTTACCATCAGGCAGCATAATATCTAAAATAAACAAATCCGGCAGTGCAACGTCAACCGCCTGCCTGAAACCGGCTATGGTGTTAAAAGCTTCTACCTCATAACCTATTTCTGAAAGCAAGTATTTTACTAAATCGCTGATGTCGTAATTATCTTCTACCAGGTAGATATTTTTCTTCATTTTCAAGTACCCCGTACCAATAATATGAGCAAATAAATGTTGAATATTAATTTAAGGGCAATGAAAAATAAAATTCTGAACCTTGCCCGGGTTTACTGTTAAAACCGATTGTTCCGTTATGCCGTTCGATAATCTCTTTTGTTAAATACAAGCCCAGGCCGAGCCCGGCTATGTTTGAGTTACCTTCGGCACGATAAAACCTTGTGAAAATTTTATGCTGCTGGACCGGGGTTAGTCCAATACCTTCATCTTTAATTCTAACTGTTACGTTTTCGTTATCTGTTTCAAGCTCCAATGAAACCTCATCGGCATTAGGCGAATATTTAACGGCGTTACTAAGTAAGTTAATAAGCGCCTGCTCAATCCGCCGTTTGTCTGCCTTAATCAATATACTTTTTGCTTTGTTGTTGAAATTAACATGATGCGTTTTGTTGGTATAATGCATGGTTTCAATTACCTCCAGCACCAGTTGTCGCATGTCAAACGTCTCTGTATTTAATGGTAGTTTTCCTGATTGTACCCGCGAAACATCGAGTAGATCTGAAATTAAATCATTCAGTTTATCTACCTGGGTAAGTGTTTTATTGATAAATATTTTGCCGGTTTCATCTTTTTCCCTTCGTTCCAGCAACTGCAAGTAGCCCTTTATGGTAGTTAGTGGTGTTTTAAGTTCGTGGCTGGCTAATGCAATAAATTCATCTTTTTTGGCGCTTAATGCTTTTACATCTTCCAATAATTTCGAATTATCCAACGCAACTGCCGCCTGCGACGAAATACTTTTCACCAGATCTTCATGCTCTTCGGTAAAAACGCCCGGCTCTGGGTGCCCTAAAAACAAACCGCCGATAACCGCACCGGAAGAAGAATGTACAGGCGCAGCCAGGTAACTTACTACCGGCAGGTGTCCTTCTGGCATTCCCCGGTAAGGTTCGTTCCAGCCATAACGCGGGTCTTTACGGATATCATCAACCCTAACCACGCCCTTGCCGCCAAAGGTAGGTTCAAATATTGCCGTAATGCGGGGCATGCCGAGGTTTTCAAAAGCTTCGCGGGGCGCGCCCGAAAGTGTGTATAGCTTATATGCTTCGCCCTGCTCGTTTATGGCGTTGTAAAAGAAAGCTCCAAACGCCGCCCCTGTTACGTTGGTAACAGCATCTGTTACATGTTGTAATACGGATTTAACTTCCAATTTCTCGGAAATTACTTTTCCAACGGCATTTAGTATGCTCAAACGCTCGGCATTTTGCCTGATCTTTTTTTCAGTTAGTAACAGGTCTGTAATATCGCGGGCAATTTTTGATGCGCCGGTTACCCGCCCCTGGTTATCTCGCACAGGCGATACGGTTAAGGACACATTAATTTTCCTGCCCGATTTATGTAGCCTTTCGGTTTGGTAATGATCTACCTTGTTTCCGTTCCTGATGTTGCTGATGATAACATCCTCTTCTGATTGTAACGAAGGCGGTATAAGTATACTAACGTGTTTTCCTATAACCTCATGTTCGGTATAGCCAAATATCTTTTCGGCACCTGCATTCCAACTGGTAATAACTCCATCAAGCCCTTTACTGATGATGGCATCGTCTGACGATTCTACTATTGCCGATAAAATGGCTTGTTTTTCTTCTCCTTTTTTTTGATCGCTGATATCTACCAGGGTGTTATGTGCACCAATAATCGTATTCAGCTCGTCAAAAATAGGGCGGGGAAATGCCAGCAAATGCCGGAAGGAATGATCGGGCCGTTCAATAATAATCTCTTTACCCTCAGACGATGTTCCGTCTTTTAAAGCTTCTGCCATAGGGTAATTATCTTCAGACATTGGCCTGCCATCGGGATAATACATCTTCCATGCGCCATTCCACCGGTCTTTACCAATTTGAGGCTCACGTCCCCAAAGTGTAACGGCGGCGGCATTAAAAAAAGTAATATATCCGTTTGGGTCGCAAGTATAAATGGCTACGGGCGAAGCCAATACCAACTCCTTAAATATTTGATCATTTCTCTGAATTCGAAGTCTCTCCGACTCCATTCTGTCGTTCATGTCTGCGGGTAAACGGGTAATTAAATTTTCCCACATGGGATTTTTCAGTTAAATGATGGATATGGTTTTACTTGCCTTTGTAATTAGCTATAAACAATTATTCGCCAATTTGTTTTAACGTTTTGTTATTATTTTAAAAAAAAACAGCCTTTAAGTAACCTAACGGCCTTTTTTGGGATATTTATTAAAACTGCCGACAAATTATTATCAATATAAAAAGCTGGCTATCAGTTTTTTTCTGATCAGGTTTTGTGTTAACGATTTAAATGTAATGAAAAAAGATAAACCTTTAGCGGGGGCTAAAGGTTTTGTGTTTTCAAAATCTATATGATCGCATATTATTACGATTTTGGCGCCAGTTCACCGTACCAATATGCAGCGGTAACTCCGCCATCCATCAAAAAGTCGCTTCCTGTAATAAATGCACCGTCTGTTCCCATCAGCAAAGCTCCAACAGCACCCACTTCATCGGGAGTACCTGCCCGCCCCACAGCAGAAGCTTCAATCATTCTGCGATATCCATCGCCGCGTGGCCCGGCCAATTCATCTTTTGCCAAGGGCGTAATAATAATTCCCGGACTAATCGTATTAATACGTGCACCCCGTTTGCCCCATTGTACTGCTTCTGCCATCACCCGCAGTGAATTTCCTCTTTTGGATAGTTGATAGGCATGCAATGAATCTTTCACCTTATCCGGTTGAAGCATTGATAAGGACAATAGCTCTTCAACAGGTGTAATTGCAAGTGCTTTATCCTGCTCGGGCGTTAACGATGGCAGGCGATGTCCGGATTGTGAAGCAATCACCACTCCCGAACCGCCGCTTTGTATCACTTTGCCAAATTCTTCAAGTATAAGTGCAGTGCCATATAAATCTACTTTTAGTATTGTAGATGGAGATGCCTGCGAAGGCGAAACACCTGCGGCATGAATAAGTCCGGTAATGTGGCCAATTGCCGTTGCAGTTTTAATAAGAGATTGAACTGACTCTCTGGATGATACATCAACGATGGCAGTGCTCACTTCGAACCCGGCTTCGCTGAGTATTTTTGCAGCCGAATCACTGTTTTCCTGGCGAAGGTCAGCGAGCAATACATGTTTTCCTGCACTTACCCGCCGGGCAATTGCCTGGCCAATTGATCCCGCACCAATAACTACGATTACATTTGCTGATTTATCTTTCATAAGTGGTTTTCAAATTCTAAATCATCTTATAGATATGTTGTCAAATTTTCACAAATTATTTAACAAAGCGAAATTACCGCCGTAATTAAACGGATGGTAATAACAAACAAAAAAGTAAGATTTTCGAACAGTTATCAAATTTAGTGACTGAGGTACTATATCGGTTATTCTTCAATTTAAGCATCATGAAGACTGACATCGAGTATTGAAAACGAAATGGACAATAAAAAAGGGAAGAACGTTAATTTCTTCCCTTTTGGTGTTCCCGAAGGGATTCGAACCCCCATCAGCTGAACCGGAATCAGCAATTCTATCCATTGAACTACGGGAACGAGGCGGCAAATATAAACAATTCATTAGTATTCGTTGAAACAGATTCAATATCATAAAAAAACAGAAACTGCTTTTAATACGGCTTCTGTTTTCAATGTAGATACCAATATTTTGAATCAATACACTTTTATAACCTGACCAGACGCGAACCCCAAAACACTCTTCACATAAGCCTGCGCTACACTTTTCATGCTCACAGGGGTATGCCCCGGAAAGTATGGGAAGAAACCCGGCGAATCTTCAACAACACCCGGACTAACCACATTAATGCGCACATCATTTACCAATTCAATGGCTGCTGAACGGGCAAATGCTTCAATTGCCCCGTTAACAGCACTTAAATTTGCGCCCAATATAATCGGTTCTTCGCTTAGTATCCCTGTGGTTAGGGTAAATGAGCCTTTGGGGTTAATATAATGCTGTCCCATTAATACCAGGTTAATTTGTCCCATTAGTTTATTATCAATGCCTACTCTAAAATTTGCATCGGTCATGGTGCTTAAAGGGCCAAAATAGCCACTGCCTGTAGTACTTACCAGCGCATCAAATTTACCAGTCTGCTCAAAAAATGCTTCTATAGATGCCGGATTAGTAATATCCACCAATATATCTCCGCTTTTTGAGCCTGCTTTTATAACTTCATGCTCGCTTGCAAAAGCAGCGGTAACATGTTTACCAAGGGTGCCTGTGGCACCAACAATTATAATTTTCATAGGTTATTAATTTTATGGTTGATGTTGCTGAAACACCTCTTTTGCGTGGCTGAGCGCGTTACTTACCGCCGCACCGCCTGCATAAAATGTCATTTGTAAAATTACCTCAACTATTTGTTGCTTGGGGGCGCCGAGTTTTAAGGCCGCGTCGATGTGTGCTTTTAATTGCGGAACAGTATGTCCAAGCGTAGTGCATGATGCTATTAACAAATATTCGCGGGTAAGGAGATCAAGACCCGGGCGGGCCATTATTCCCTGCATAGCCCACTCTATCGTCATATCTACAAAGTCAGGGCAAATATCCCTTAAATTATTTACCAATTGTTCGCCTGCCTGGCCACCATGTAACTGGTTTAAAAGCGCCAGACCTTTTTCATAAGTTTCTGTTTTATTGTTTTCCATTGTTGTATTTTTTGTCAAAACTAATTTATTGCTTTACTTTTATCAAGTAATAACCTTTTTGTCAAGTAATGACAAAAAAGTCACTATTATTGAAGATCAAGATGTTAGTAGCAGAAAAAAAAGAAAAAAAATATGAACAGGCCTGTGATTGCCCCATAACTGCCACTATTGATGTAATTGGCGGCAAGTGGAAACCTGTTATTATATGGATTTTGATGGATGAATCAAAAAGGTTCGGAGAGCTACACAAGTCGATTCCCGGCATCGCCTTAAAGGTTTTATCAAGGCAACTAAAAGAGCTCGAAGCCGACGGCCTTATTACGCGCAAAGCTTATCCAGAAGTTCCGCCGAGGGTTGAATATTCTTTAAGCGAAAAAGGAAGATCACTTAGCACTATTATGGAACTGTTAGCTGCCTGGAGCCGCGATAACATTATGGAGACTGCTTAAATTAAAAAGCTTCGCCAACATCAATAAACAAACCATTTGATCCCTGGCGGCCAAAGCCGTAGTCAACCGTGATGTTGGTATTTGATACTTTGTTAAGCTTTATCCGCAAACCGGGGCCAAAACCAGGCTGTATGGGCTGTAATTTGGTGCCCTGCTGGGCTGACAATGATTCTCCGTTTAAAAAAACCACACCGCCAAGCAAACCATCATTAGTTAATTTAAACCTGTATTCACCCTCTAAATAAACCATCTGAGCGCCGCGAAACCTGCCTTGTATATAACCGCGGCCGGTTGCTGAGTTGGCATCCCACTGCGTGCTCGGCAAATCAAGATAAGACGGACTACCGTTCAAGATCAGCCAATCGTAATTCCATAAGGCTATGATATTATCTGAACCTTCGGGAAATTTAAAATATCTGCGGATATCAAAAATAACCGAGCGCCAGGTAGTGGTACTTCCCAAAAATGCATCGTTATCACGGTATTGAAGATAGGCATAACCGCCGCCTGTAGGATTAATGGCATTATCGCGCGAATCAAACTGTAAATTAAAAGTAATACCGGATGCAATTGAACGCGCGGTTTTACCATAACGCGAATAATCGGAGACAGTACCGTTTAAATCTCCCTTGTCTGATATATTCCAATGGTCATCCAAAATATAACCTAAACCGGCATAAAAATTACCTGCTATATGCCTGAAAACTACTTCTGAAAACTGGAAGTATGAATAGTCCATCGGATCTTCATCCTTTATATTTGAGCTGCTGCCCAATCCAAAAGTACTTTGCGGGTATTTATAATAGCGGTATAGGCCTACAAAATTATACTTGTTATTTTTACTCCATATACTGGTTTGAATAGGTAAAGTAAACTGCTTGTTTTGTGTATAAGATGTACTGGCTACTATGGTTGAGATTCTTGATTGCGGGCCTGTTCTGAAAGCTGCGTTGCCGGATAAAACAATCGCAAATTTTGACACCAATGTATAACCAATGGCTGGCACAATTGAAATGGATGGTTTTGAGGTAATGGAATCACTTACTTCGGGACCTGGTTTGGTTTTAAATACCTTACTCAAAAAATCCGAAATATCCTGCTGTTTTACACCATTTTTATACGTAATAACAACTGCGCTATCCTTAACCTTATTTTCATGGTTTTTCAGCGAGTCTTTTTTATTTTCAACAGGTATGGTTTTTATAGGTACGGGCTTTACTTGCTGTGCGAAAAGGCTGCCTGCAAAAAAAATAAACAGCAGAATAAAAATGCTTATTTTAAAAATTGGTTTCATTATGATAGGCACAAACCAGCTAATTTTAAACGTTATCAGCGCTCTATTTTTTGCCGGAAAATATTGTCGGCGAATGTAATCATTCTGTTACGATTGCTATAAATAATTTAACTAAGTCGTCAGTTTTGACAAGGGGATGGCAAACAAATAGTCATCAACAATTTACTCAGCTATTGCTTTAGTTAAGCCCTGCTTATCGCTATAAGATATTATGCTGATTATTTTTTCGCCAGGCTATTTTAAATTCAAACATTTCGGCCATTTTGCCGGCTCTCCATATAGCTTCCTTAGCTTTCTCGCCTGTAAATAATTCATTAACGGTTGCTGTAAACAAGGTCATCCATTCATTAAAATGGGCTTTATCCACAGGCAGTTCGGCATGTGGTAAAAAGGGACTTCCAAAATAAGTATGCTGCTCCAGTAATACTGTTTGCCAGAAACGGTACATTTTTTCGAGATGCTGCGGCCAGTTATCTTTTATACGCTCGTTAAAAATTGGCGATAATAATGCATCCTCCCTTATTTTTCCATAAAAAGTATCTACAAGCGTCTTTATGTCATCAAGCGTTAATAGTTCAGGGTTATTCTCCATATACAAAGGTGACAGAAATTATCCAAAAGATTAAATCTGCACGATATTAAATGCTTTAAAATGATATTTCTAATCACAATCGACATCGTCAACTGCTAACTAAATTATTCCGTTTTTAAACTCTTCACAGGGTTCATTAATGCGGCTTTAACAGTTAGGTATGATACAGTAGTAAAAGCAATAATAAAAACCGCAATAAACGGAACAACAAACAAGGACCAACTTGGGTTGATCCTGAAAGCATAGGTTTGCAGCCATTTATTGGTAGCATACCAGCCTATTGGTGCCGACACTACAAATGCCATCACCACTAATTGGGCAAAATCTTTATATAATAATTTCAGTATTCCATTTACAGATGCACCCAACACCTTGCGGATACCGATTTCCTTTGTTCGTTGTACAATAGTATATGATACTAATCCGAACAAACCTAAACAGGCAACAAAAATGCCTATACCGGTAAACGCAGCAAACACCTGTCCAAATTGTTTATCGGCATGGTATTGCTCATTAAAATGCTGATCCAGAAAGAAATAATTAAATTCATCACCGGGGAAAAACGTATTCCAATTTCTTTTTAATGCGGCTATTGTTTGGGGCAAATTGGCTGTATTTACCTTCACAGAAACGTTGCCGCGCACATCAGGAATGCAGCGGAAGATCATCGCATCATACGCGTCGTGTAATGATTGTTGGTGATAGTTATCAACCACTCCTATAATAGTATAAACCTGTCCCCAAAAATCTATCTGTTTTCCTATCGCCTGCTCGGGCTTATTAAAGCCCATTTGCTGTACGGCATTTCTGTTAAAAACTACTGTATGTGGATCGGTGCTAAAATCTTTTGAAAACAATCTACCCACAATCAGTTTTGCGCCGTAGGCCTTCAAATAATCATAGTCACCACCAATAATGCGGTATTGTTTACCCTGCGATTGATCAGTTCCGGCTAACTTAATACCGCCCGCGTTCCATTGAACTGGCTCACCCGGGATGGAGGTAGAAACGGTTACGCTTTTTACCGAAGGTATCCTCAAACTTTCATTTTTAAAAGCACTCATGCTGCGGTAAAAAGAATCAACGTGTACCAAAGGCTGTTTAATCACCAGCGTTTGGTTGATGCTGATACCCAGCTTTTGTTTTTCCATATAATTAACCTGCCTATAAACCGTAAGTGAAAATATTAACAGGAAGATTGATGCTGCGAATTGAAAAACCACCATCACCTTGCGCAATACAATACCTTTTGGCGAAGCCGACAATTTCCCTTTCATTACTTCTGCAGGCTTAAAATTCGACAACACAACTGCGGGGTAAAAACCCGAAAAGAACGAACCGAATAAAAACAGGCAGATTACCGCCAGCCAGAAAACTGGTTGTACCAATAAAGTAAGCGTGATATATTGACCGGATATGGCCGAAAAAATGGGAAGGAAAACGATTATCAGTACTATTGAGAGCAATATTGCCAAACCATTAAGCAACATGGCTTCGAGCATAAACTGGCTGAGTAATTGCCCTTTTGCCGAACCAAGCGTTTTACGCACGCCTACCTCTTTGGCCCTGCTAATACCTTTTGCAGTAGCCAGGTTTATATAATTTATCCAGGCTATAATAATTACAAATATGGCTATACCGGCTAATAAGTAAACTGATTTCCCGTCGCCATTGGGTTCAGCCTCCATCATTAAATGCGAGTATAGGTGAATGCTTTGCAAAGGCTGTAAATGATATTTAGCTCCATCTCCTGATGCTTTAAACTGTGCGTAAACTTTGTTAACATACGGCACAAATTTTGCCTCTAAGGCTTTGGGGTCAACACCTGGCTTAAGTAACAAATAGGTTAGGCAGCCGTCATTCTCCCATGCATTATCAAGGTCGTTTTTAGGCCCTACAAATTTCATTAAAGTACTGTATGATATTAACATATCGCACTTAAAATGAGTATTTGCGGGATAATCCTTCATTACTCCTGTAACCTTCAATGAATTTACATCCCAAATAAAAGTTTTACCTACTGCGTTAACGGTGCCAAAAAGCTTTTTCGCCACAGTTTCTGTTACTACTACTGAATTAACATCCTGTAAAGCGGTTTTCGGGTCGCCACTAATTAAAGGGTAGCTAAAAATATTAAAAAATGATTTCCCTGCGAAATATGTTTTATCAAGGGCCAGCCTTTGTTCTTTATAAACAGCCAGCACAGAACCGTTTCCAAGAATCTTTACAAAATCTTCCACTTCGGGAAAGTTGTTTTTAAAAGCACTACCCACAGCAAATGCGCCAGCGGCCCATTGTGTGGTTAATTTTCCGTTATTAAGCCTGTCCTGACTTACCCGGTACACCCTATCCTTTTTTGCGTGAAAATTATCAAAGCTGAGCTCGAAGGTTACATATTGAAGTATAAGTAAACCTGCAGCCATTCCAACAGCCAGACCAACGATATTGATAAACGAAAAGGTTTTGTTCTTTTTTAAGTTCCTAAAAGCGATGAGGAAGTAATTTTTGATCATGATGCCCGGTTTGAAAGTATATTTTAGCGAATATTATGCCATTTTTATAAGATATTGATTTTAAGATACTTATAAACACATCACTAAAACGTCAACGTACGATTATATTATAGTTATTGTTCGGAAGCGTGCAGTTGACCTCCACTCGCATTTTTTTTCTGAACCATGATTTTCATGATGCTAAGATTTCATGATTTATACGTCTTCGTTTGCTATTAATCAAGAAATCAATTAATCCAACAAATCAAGCTTCACGCAATTATAAATTTTTTATAACTGTAAATCAACAACTTAAGATCACAATACTAATTGATTAGTAGAAATACTAATCGATTAGTTGCATTCCTAATAAATTAGTATCAACTTTATAAAAAATTTAAAGGTTATGCAAAAACTGGCAAAAAGAGAAGAACAAATTATGCAGGCAGTTTGGCAACTGGGACATGCATTTATAAAAGAGATTATAAATGAAATGCCCGATCCAAAGCCTCATTATAATACCATAGCCACTATGGTAAAAATACTGGAAGACAAACGTTTCCTCGAACATGAATCAATTGGTAACGTTTTTCGCTATTATCCTGTCATATCAAAAGAACAGTATCAAAACCACGCCATGACGGATATCGTTAGCCAGTATTTCGATAATTCATACCCAAACATGCTGATGTTTTTTGCCAAAGAGCAAAAGATCTCGGAAGAAGAATTAAATGAAATTATAAACCTCATTAAATCGCAAAAAAAATGATACCATACATTTTGCATGTAGCATTGCTGATATCGGTTTGTCTTTTGTTTTACAAGGTATTTTTACAAAAGGAAACCTTTTATAACCTCAACCGCATTGTTCTGATTTTTTGCCTGGCGCTATCATTTGCCCTGCCGCTCATACGCATTCCGCAACAATGGGCTTTTAGAGATAGCCCGAAAGCTATTGAACCAGCCGATCAGCCGGCTACGCCAAATCAGCAAGTAATTAACATACCTACCACCGAAACGGTGAAACAGCAGGTAATTGCAAAATCAACAGCTGCCAATCTTAAAACCCAACATTTAACGGCAACAGTGATTCAGGACGAACCACTTTTACAACGGTCTGTTAAATGGCTGTTTTATTTATATTGGATAGGCGTTGTTGCTTTTGGACTGAACCTGTTATTACAAATTATTGTGCTGCTTTACCAGGCTTATACCAAACCGGTAATAAAGGACGGCAAATTCCGCATCGTTGAGTTAAGCGGCGATAAAGCACCCTGCTCCTTCGGCAATAACATTTTTATCAACCCTGAAAAGTACGATTGGGATACTTATAGCCAGATTTTACTGCACGAAAAGATCCATATTCAGCAAGGGCATAGCCTTGATATTTTGCTGGCCGAACTTGTTTTGGTGTTGCAATGGTTTAACCCATTTGCCTGGTTTTACCGCACCGAAGTAGAAAATAATTTGGAATTTTTAACTGATGATGCGGTTTTAGGGCATAAAGAAATAGAAATATCAAGCTATCAGATGAGTCTTTTAAAAGTATCGGCCCCTCACCTTTCGTTGGGTATTACTACCAATTATAATCAATCGTTATTAAAAAGACGCATTGTGATGATGAATGCTAAAAAATCCAATATCCATATCATGTGGAAATACTTTTTCCTGTTGCCTTTATTGGGTGTACTGGCCTGCGCATTAAATGATCCGGCGGCTTACGGCCAAACGGCAGCTAAAACTGTGGCTAAGATACACGCCAGTCAAAAACGATCATTTAATACCGCAACAGAAGGAAGCTGGTTTGCTGATATTAAAGGTGATAAAGTAAAAATTGAATTCAGGAATGATGGCGATGAGCACAATTGGTCGAGCAATTCGGACTTTGAGTTAAGCGAGTTTTCGGCGATACCGCGCAATAAAAAGGGAGATTTTACTTTAACCCGCGAAGCTGGCTCCATTCTGTTTAATGGCAAGTTTGATGGCAACCAGGGATATGGTCATTATAAATATACAGCAAACAAAGAGTTTAAAGACTTTTTGAGCCAACATGGAATATCTGATATCGAAGACGGAGATAATTTCGCTTTCTTTATCATCAACATAAAAAAAGATTATGTGCTGATGCTCGAAAATAACGATTATAAAGGCTTATCAAAAGACCAGTTAATTGCCATGGGGGCACTTAAAGTTGATGAACCGTATATCCATTTCTGGAAGGAAGCCGGTTACGGTAACCTCAGTTCCGATCAGTTAGTATCAGGAAAAGCATTGGGTATTACAGCAGCTTATGTAGATGAAATTCATAAAGCCGGGTATAAAAACATTTCGTTTGATCAACTGGTGAGCTTTAAAGCTACGGGGGTAAACAGCAAGTTCATAAGTGGCTTGCATGGTGCCCAAACATCAAAAACAGGCAAACCAGTAATTGCTGACAGCAACCTATCAGCTGATGAAGTAGTATCGGTTAAAGCCCTTAACGTTGATGCCACTTATATTAATTCGTTGCAAAAAGAAGGTTATTCAAATATCTCAATGAACGACTTAACCAGTATGAAAGCGGTTGGGGTAACACCTAAATATATTGAATCCTTAAAAACAGAGGGATATACCAATATTCCGGCGCATCAATTGGTATCGCTCAGGTCAGTTGGAGTAACACCCGAGTTTATAAAAAGCTTTGCTGTAATAGGGTATAAAAACATCTCGATTAATGAGTTGAGCAGTATGAAAGCCGTTGGTGTTACCCCGGCACTTGTTTCAAGTTTAAAGGCATCAGGATATAAAAACATTTCGGCTAACCAGTTAGTATCCTTGAAATCGGTTGGTGTAACACCCGAATTTGCAAAGGGATTTGCAGTTCTCGGCTATACCAATACTCCTCTGCACGAACTAATCAGCATGAAAGCCGTTGGCGTAACGCCCGAATTTGTCGAGAGCTTTAAAGCGGCCGGGTATAAAAACATCCCTGTAAATAGCCTTGTATCCTTAAAATCAATGGGCATAACACCGGAGTTTGCAAAAGACTTTGAAGCCGTAGGGTACAAAGATATTTCATTCAATGAACTGACAAGTTTAAAAGCACTCGGCGTTACCCCTGAGTATATCAAAAGCTTCCAGGACGCAGGGTTCAAAGATGTTTCTATCCGTTCATTTTCATCACTAAAAGCAATGGGCGTAACGCCTGATTTTATTGAAGGATTTAAAAAGATAGGGTTTGATAATATCACCATTAACGAAGCCACATCATTAAAAGCAAATGGTGTAACACCAGAATACATTACCGAGATGAGAGAGAAGGGATTTAAATCGCAGGACGTTAATAAATACATCCAACTAAAAAATGCATTTAACTAAAACATATTTAAACCAATTTTTAAATTAAAAAATATGAAAACCTCACGATCAAACATATACACCCCGTTAAGGCATTTTATGCTGGCGGCATTTATTGGCGTTGCGGCCAGCGCTAATTATGCATTTGCCCAGGTTGTGACACCGGTAGTAACGCCCGTTGTAAACCCAGTTGTTACGTCAGTGGTAACGCCGGTAGTAGCTACTGTTGTAACATCCGTTGTAAATCCGGTGGTAACAACGGTAGTAAACCCTGTTGTAAATCCGGTGGTAAACCCCGTTGTTGCTCCGATAGTTGACGTAAACGTTAATCCCGAAGTCAATGTGGATAATGTTTCTGTTGACAGAACAGAAGGAAACTGGTTTGCCACTATTAAAAATGATAAGGTAGATATTGAATTCAGAAATGATGATGATAATAACAACTGGTCGAGCAATTCGAACTTCTTGTTGAGCGATTTCACCAACTTACCAAAAGATCAAAAAGGACAATTTTCATTAAAGCGTGAAGCCGGGTCAGTCTTGTTTACCGGCAAATTTGACGGCGATCAGGGGTATGGCCACTATAAATTTACTGCCGATCCTGCTTTTGTCAACTTTATAAAAGCCCAGGGCTTTACAAGCGTGCAGGATCGCGATGCGTTCTCTTTCTTTATGGTTGATCTTAAAAGGAGCTATGTAGAAATGCTTACCAAAAATGGATATAAAGATATTTCAAAAGGTAATTTAATTGCGATGTCTGCCCTAAAAATTAACGCGGAGTATGTCCAATCGTTTAAAGCTATTGGATATAACGATATCCAATGCAGCCAGCTTATCGCCATGAAATCAATGAAAATTACGCCTGAGTTTATCAAAGGATTTGAGCAATATGGTTATAAAGATATTCCGGTACACTCATTAGTAGCCATGAAATCAATGGACATTAACGGTGATTTTATAAAAGAATTTGCCGATGCAGGTTACAAGGATATTCCGGTTAATGAGCTGGTGACTTTAAAATCGCTGAACATTACCCCCCAGTATATAAAAAGCTTTGAGGCCATAGGATATAAAGACATCAACATCCATAGTCTTATCCCACTTAAATCATTAGATATAACACCCGAATACATCAACGGCTTTAAAAAACTTGGCTTTACTGATATTCCTTTGAATGAATTGCCCGGCTTGAAATCAACAGGAGTAACGCCTGAGTATGTTGCATCAATGCAGGAAAAAGGGGTTAAATCAACCGACTTGAGGAAATACATGAGGCTTAAAAGCTCATTTAACGAATAACGGCATCAATCAAACAAAACATTATGAAAAAGATATTAATCACTTGCCTGTTTGTTGTAATTTCTATCTCGGCATTCAACAGCAAGGCGCTATCGCAACAAAAAACAAAAACTGCAGATCGTGACAGAGATGACCGTGATAGCCGTAATTTTGGCCAGCAACACGTACCCGGCACATGGTCGGCTTATATTGAGGACGAAAAGGTTTATATAGATTTTACAGGCGCAGATTGGAACTCGGGCAGAACCTTCCTGCTATCCGAATTGGGTACATTACCAACCGGAAGTGAAGCTACTTTCAATATGACGAGAGAGGCCGGGACTGTAACATTTAAAGGTGAATTTGAAGGCGGAAAAGGCCGTGGCTTTTATAAGTTTGCTCCAAACGCGACTTTTAAAACCTATCTGGAACAAAAAGGATACAAAAACCTTGATGAAGAATTAATGCTTCATATTTTCTTTACCGATATCAATAAAGGGTACTTTGACTTTTTAAATGCAAACGGGTATGCCAAAGTATCAAATAACCAGCTAAAAGACCTTGCCGAGCAGGATTTAAACCGCAAGGTAATGGTTGATTATTTCGATCTATTTAAAGCCGAAGGTTACGGACACCAAACGCTTGATAAGATTGTTGAACTAAGAGAGCATGGCGTAAATGCGAGCTTTGTAAACAGCTTTCACCAAATGGGCTACAAAAGCATTCCGCTTGATAAGGTTTTAGAATTGCGCGATCATGGTGTAACCCCCAGTTTTATAAATCAGTTTGCAAAAATGGGATACAAAAACATCTCACTGGATGAAGCACAAGATCTGCGCGACCATGGTGTTAGTCCTAAGTTTATTAATAGCATGGAAGAAATGGGCTATAAAGGCATCACTCTTGATAAAGCACAGGAGCTAAGAGATCACGGTGTAAACGTTAATTTTATAAAAAGCATCCAGGCATTAGGTTTTAAAGATCTTTCGCTTGATAAGGCCCAGGAACTGGTAGACCACGGCGTAACCGCATCTTATATCCAAAAAATGAAATCAAAAGGCACAAATGCGCATACTTTGGATGATTATATAAGGCTAAGGGATAACGGGGTAAATGAGTGAATAATTAGTCTGAACCATGATTCACTTGATTTGAGGATTTCTTGATCAACCGTGATTAAAATTAATCATGGCGATCAAATAATCCTTTAATCATGGTTCAGACAAAATCACAAACTACCTAACCGGTATCTCCTGCGATGGTTTTTGAGCATCGGCATTTTTGGGGAGGGTGATGATAAGCACACCGTCTTCCTGTTTAGCATTGATGTGTGTTGCTTCAACCTGGCCGTTTAGATTTAACATCCTTTCGAAGGATTTTATCGGGTATTCCTGTTTGCTGAAGTTGGGTAGATTTTCTTCATCAACTGCACGGGTGCCGCTGATGTATAATACGTCATCCTGTACCGAAATTTTTATATTTTCTTTGGCATAGCCAAGGGCATATACATAAACTTCAAAATTGGTTTCGTTGTCTGCAATATTGATGGGCAAATTGTGTTTTGGCCTACGAAAGTGTTCGCCTCTGAAATGGCCATGATGACCGTGGTGTCCATGTGCCTCGCCGCATCCCCGTGCGCCTCTGGCTGAATTATGGTTTCTAAACATTTTTTTTCTTTATTTAAGGCTGGCTTTATTGCCTTCCTATTGATGAAGACGGACGTGTTTAGAAATTACTTTAAAGAATCTTTTATTATTTTTTTGGGAAACTATTTGTTAGTTATAACATTACTCACCTTTCCGTTCACATCTTCTTCTCCACTCCTCTTTAAATGCCGCTCTTGCATCTTCATCCATACCCGTTAGTTTATCTTTTAAAAACCGGGACCCGCCGCCTGAATGCCTGCCACCAAACCATTTGCCAAAACTAAACCCGCCAAATAATATGCGGCACAGCAGCATTAAACCAAGGGCTTGTTTATAAGTTATAGCGGCTAAATGTGTTATTTGGGGTAAAAGCGCGTTCCATAAAAACATCACCAGGGCACTCAAAACAAAAAATATCACCACAAATAAAAGCACAGATAAAAGTTTCTTTATTATCCGTTCTTGTCCTGGTTCAAAGTTGCGCATGTTTATTTGTACTAATAATCTAAAAATTCGTTATAAAGTGTTGCCAACCTGTTGCGCAAATGTTTTACCGCATATCCCTTGCGCGATATAATCGTCTTTAACTTTTCGCCCGTTTCATCCGCTATCTGCTGCAAGGTTTTATCTTCCAGTTCGTTCCAAATAAAAACCTGCCGCTGATTTTCGGGCAGCTCATCAAGCGCAATAAATAATTCGTCCCAAAATAGCTCTTTTAAATAAATTGTTTCGGGGTCATCACCATCCGGCAGCAAAATATCTGCAAAATTAAGCTCATCTTCTTCATCGTCACCAACCAGGTCGTCAATTAATTGCTCGGTTTTCTTTCGGGCTTTATCAATTATTTTGTTGCGTGCAACCTTAAACAGCCATCCGCGTAACTGTACAATATCATCTGTATCGTCAATATTGCTCAGCTGGCACCAAACATCCTGCAAAATATCTTCTGCATCGGCCTCGGTGGTGACTTTTCCACGTATAAAGTTAAAAAGTCCTTTGCCATAATCGCTTATTGCCTTTACTATATTTTTAGATCTATCGACCATTCTTTAATTTAATTTCTCATTTTATTAAAGAAGACGATTGAACATTCAATTTACTTTAAGTACAGCGCATGTAAATCAAAACAGTATTTTTATCACAAATTAATTCAGTCATGTTTTTTTTCTTTTCCAAAGTTCTGCTAATTTTTATTTTTCCTTTTACATGGTTTTTAGCTTTATTTATCACTGCTTTGATAGTAAAAAAGCCAAAACTCAGGCGCAGGTTTTTGGTAAGCGCAGTTATTGTATTGTTGATTTTTTCTAATCCTTTTTTGTTTAACCGGTTTGCGCAGGCCTGGAACATTGCACCCCAACCATTAAAAAAAACCGGATCATACAGTTGCGCCATTGTTTTGGGTGGTTTCGCGGGCGAGGATGCGAACGGAGACGGTGTTTTTAATGCATCGGCCGACCGGTTTATCCAGGGCCTTAAGTTAGTGGTGACCGGAAGGGCATCACACATCCTTATTTCAGGTGGAAATGGCAACCTGGTATCAAGCAAATTCAGAGAAGCCGATTGGGTTAAAACCCAGTTAAAATTGCTTAACGTGCCCGATAGTTGCATATTAATTGAAGATCAAAGCCGCAACACGCTCGAAAACGCCGCCTTTTCAAAAAAAATTCTGGCAAACAATCACCTGCAACCGCCTTATGTTTTATTAACATCAGCATTCCACATGCGCCGTGCGTATAGTATTTTTAAAAAGGAAAAGATTGAGGTTATTCCTTATTCTTGTAATTATATAGGCGGCAACGCGAATTTTTCAATGGGCGATCTTCTTCCTGATGCAGGTACATTTGGCTGTTGGGACATCTACATTAAAGAAGTAGTTGGTGTGGCTGTAAATCATTTAAAGTAGGCATTTTACCGCACCGGTTATAAAAAGTCCGCAAACTATTCATTTTATTTTAAAAGTCACCGACAAAGGCACCCCGCAGCTAACCCGCTACAAAAGAGTTATCGTAACCGTAATGCCCAATTAGTTGTAATTGATTAGGCTTCATTAGGCTGATTGACTTATCTTCGTAACCTGAACTACTGAAAAGATCACTCAAGTACTTATTATAAAATGACGTATTGCTTAGGAATTAAGGTTAAAGAAGGCCTGTTAGCCATTGCTGACACCCGGATAACATCAGGAACCGACACCACTATTAAAAAGAAGATCACAATAGAACAAAAAGATAATTTTTCGCTTTTTATCATGACAAGTGGTTTGCGGTCGGTAAGGGATAAGGCGTTAGTTTATTTTACCGAGCTGATGGAAACCAAAGAGTTTAACAAGCTGTACAAGGCTGTAAATGCTTTTGGCGAACAAATAAAAAGAGTGGCTATGGAGGATAGAATCGCCCTTGAAAAAGCCGGTTTTAAATTTGATTTGAATACCATAATCGGCGGCCAGCTTAAGGATGATGATGAGCATAAATTGTTCCTCTTATATCCCGAAGGCAACTGGGTCGAGCTTGGTCAGGGAGCACCGTATGTGATAATTGGTAATTCGGGGCATGGTAAAGCCATACTGAACAGGATTCTGAATGAAAACTCAAGTTTAAAACTATCGCTCAAAACGGGCTTTCTTTCTTTTGATTCAACCAGGGTAAGTTCAAACAATGTTGATTTCCCAATTGACGTTGCCGTTTACAAGAAAGATAGCTTTGAAATACTTGAAAAAAGATACGAAAAAAAAGACCTTGAATATATTTCGACCCAGTGGGACGAAGAACTAAAAGCCGCCCTCGAACATATATCAGAAGATTGGTTGGATTCGGCTTTTAATAAATTAGATTAGTTAAAGAAGTGTTGTAAAAGTTGTAGCCGTTTAAAAGTTAAATTTTTAAACGCCAAAACATCGGCAACGCTCACAGCATTTACAACATTTATAACCAGATAATGAAATTCGATGTATTCGCCGAAATGCAATATACCGCCCGGTCTGCGGGTACTATAATTTTGAATGTTCATGCGTTACGGACATCACACCAAACGGTAATTAGTGAAACGTTTACGCTTGACCCGTATATTAAAGTTGAAGAATTAGTATCAATACAAACCGAAAACCGCCTGGCACGATTTGAAATTGAAGAACCAGGGCCTATTAAAGTTACTTATAAAGCTACTATTGACAACTCCTGCGAAGTAAAAGATTTTACCAATGTTGCAGAAATGCCCGTGGCACGAATGGATATCAGCGTGCTACCCTATTTGCGCCCCAGCAGATACTGCCAGTCTGACAAGCTTTACCGTTTGGCTTATAATCTTTTTGGCCATATCCAAAACCCTTTTGAGAAGGTAATAACCCTTACCGACTGGATCTATAAGAATGTACAATACCTCAGCGGGTCAACCAATTCACAAACATCAGCTTTTGATACAGTGACAGAGCAAGCGGGTGTATGTCGTGATTTTGCGCATTTGGGTATCGCTTTATGCCGCGCTTTAACTATACCGGCCCGGTATTTTACAGGGTATGCCTATCAATTAATGCCACCCGATTTCCATGCTTGTTTTGAAGCTTATATTGGGAGCGATTGGGTTTTGTTTGATGCCACCAAACTTGTTCCACTTAATGGCCTTGTTAAAATAGCCTCGGGGCACGATGCTGCCAATACTGCCATAGCCAATATTTTTGGCGATGTTAATTTTACATCTATGCAGGTAAGCTGTGAATTGGCTGATACTGGTTTTGAGCCTTTTTACTATCAAACTTCGCAATTAAAAGGGTTGTCGTATCAGTAAACAAGTCCAAAGTCTTTAGCCTAAAGTCCGGAGCCTTATTTATACTCCGCCATTGTTGGAGTTGTCTCCATTAGTGTTCGGAAGATGAGATTAGCTAACCAAAATTGTCATCCTGAGCATAGCGAAGGAACTTCTGCGTTGGAAAAGCACGCGTTTATGCATGTTGGAGAAGATTCTTCACTATCGTTCAGAATGACAACGGCTCTTTTAGTGTCTTCCGAATACCTGTG
>OLKV01000121.1_pt1 | contig 25365 bp, 22 predicted proteins | sample 1604391 | NCBI WGS metagenome assembly OLKV01 (sample SAMEA104055711, study PRJEB20765) | soil metagenome | isolation source: soil | reverse complement strand
ATATTGGGTGGGACTATTATAAGCTGAATGAGTTTGATGATTGCATCACCTGGTCATACAGAGCGCTAAAATTTGATGAAAAAGCCACCAACGCAATGTTCAACATTGCACTGGCCACCCTGCGCCAGGGCGACTTTGACAATGCAAAGCAGTTATACGGCAAATACATTGCCTTGTGTAAAGAAAAAGGTTATGATATCGGCAACGGCCCGCTGGATGATTTGAACGAATTGATTAACAAAGACGTACATGCTGCCCAAGCAACTTATATACTTGAAAAAATATTTAAGTTAACCCCGGTAAAGTAGTGCAGACATTTGTTTAACCCGCAATAATAAAAACCTTTTCATACGCAGTACAACGCAATCGCCAAACATGTGTATTCGTCCACTATAGATACAACTGTCTGAATCAGAATTTGCAGAATTAAGGAATTAACAGAATTTTAAATCGCAGCATTCTGAAAATCCTAAAATTCTGCAAATTCTGATTCAGAAAAAAGACGCAACGCAAATACACTTCTTAAAAAAATTTAAAAAGTGTGGTAATTTTCGCAAAAAGTATATATTTACTTTTTCAATTATCACCTGATTATCAAGCTATGCGTTATTACCTATCCATTATTTTGTTAGTTGTAACTTTTGCCAAAGTAGCAGCAAAACCTACCGACGAACCTAAATTTAATGCCCATGATCTGAGCATTGTTTGGGAACCTGTTCAAAACGATTACAAAAATCATCAGCAATCATTAAATGCCATTACTATTACCAATAACGGTAAGAGCACTTTCCCGGCCAGTGGTTGGAAAATGTATTTCAACTCGGCCCGTTTGGTAGTATCGGCAACGGTTACCGGCAATGCCAAAATTGATTTTGTAAACGGCGATTTATTTAGTTTAACACCAACCCCTACTTTTACCGATTTAAAACCAGGTGCATCTGTGCGGATTGAATTTATTGACGAAGAACCCGTAGTAAACATTACCGATGGCCCCGAAGGTTTTTACATCGTTTGGGATAATCAGCCTGAGAAAGGATATAATACAGGCGCGTTTACACATACATCATTTAAACCAAATTATGTTGGTTTAGTAACCCCCGCTACCATTTACGATCAGAATAAAGTTATCACTGATATACCGGAATACAAATTGATGCCAATATTTCCAACACCTGTGAGTTACGAAATAGCAGGATTCGATGGTGCCGCTTATTTTCATTTAAAAAAGGAAACATTAGACAGCTTAAAAAGCGATGTTAGATTTGAGAAAGAAGCGGTGTTATTAAAAGAATATTTGGAACCGTTATTTGAAAAGAAAAGCGAACATATTCACAGTAACCGCAATTCGCATATCAGCTTAGAATTTAAAGATGGCTTAAACCCTGAAGAATATGAACTTTTTGTTTTGCATGATGGAATTACTATTAAAGCGTCCACATCAGCTGGTATATTTTATGGTATCCAATCCTTAAAAACATTAATTCCGGCTTCGGCACTGGCTAATCCTCAAAAGGAAATTATATTACCTTCTATTCATGTAAAAGACCAGCCACGTTTTCCATACCGTGCATTTATGATTGATGTTGGCCGTAATTTTCAGCCCAAAAGCGAAATTTTAAAGGTGCTTGATGTAATGGCGCTTTATAAGCTTAACATCTTCCACATGCATTTAACTGATGATGAGGGCTGGAGGATAGAAATTCCATCGTTACCTGAGTTAACCGAAGTTGGCGCCAAACGTGGCCATACGCTGGATGCCAAACACAATTTACCGCCGTCGCACGGATCAGGTGGCGAAATTGATAACAAAACCGGAACCGGATATTATACTCGCACCGATTTTATTGAGATATTGAAATATGCCGATAAACTGCATATCCAGGTGGTGCCTGAGATTGAGTCGCCGGGCCACGCCCGTTCAGCTATCAAAGCCATGAACGCAAGGTATGACCGCTTAATGGCCGAAGGCAAAAAAGATGAAGCTGAAAAATACTTGCTTTATGACGCTAACGACAAATCGCAATACAGCTCCAACCAATATTGGAACGATAATATCATGGATGTATCCATGCCATCAACCTATAACTTTGTTGAAACCGTAATTAACGATGTGGTGAGCATGTATAAAGATGCTGGTGCGCCTTTAAAAACCATCAACTTTGGCGGTGATGAAGTACCTGCGCATGTTTGGGAAAAATCACCTTCGTATTTAGCTTTAAAAGTAACTCACCCCGAAATTCAAAACACCGGCGACCTGTGGTACTATTTCTACGGCCGCGTAAACCAGCTGGTAAAAGCAAAAGGGCTTTACCTGTCGGGATGGGAAGAAATGACCTTGCGCAAAACCGCTTTGGATGGCCAGCCATTTTATGTGCCTAATCCTGATTTTATGCCGGAGCACCTGCAAGCCGAAGTTTGGAACAATACCCTGGGCGATGGCAATGAAGATTTAGCTTACAAACTTGCCAATGCAGGTTACAAAACCGTGCTTACCTGCGTAACCAATTTATATTTTGATATGGCTCATTACAAATCATTTGATGAGCCGGGTTACTACTGGGGCGCCTTTGCTGATATTGATAAACCATTCTCGTTTATCCCGTTTGATTATTTTAAAAACTCTAAAGTTGATAAAAACGGACTGCCTATTAACCGTAATATTTTTATCGGCAAGCAACGCCTTACCGATTATGGTAAAACCAATATAGCCGGTTTACAAAGCGCAGTATGGGGCGAAAACATTAAAAGTACCGAGCGTTTGGAGTATATGCTGCTGCCGCGATTATTAGGCTTTGCCGAACGTGCCTGGAGCCAGGACCCAAAATGGGCCACTGAACCTAACACCGCGAAAAGTGATTCGTTATATCAAATTGCCTGGGTAAATTTTGTAAACGTGTTAGGCAAAAGAGAATTACCACGCCTGAGCTATTACGCCGGAGGTTACAATTACCGTGTGCCAAAACCGGGCGTTGTATTGCAGGATGGCAAGTACACAGCCAATATCCAGTTCCCGGGTTTAACTATCCGCTACACAACAAACGGTAAAGATCCGGATGCCAAAAGCAAATTATATAACGATGCTGTTACAATTGACGGAAACAACGTGAAGTTCCGCGCCTTTGATACTAAAGGCCGTGGGAGCAACGTTTCAGAACCAGTTACTCCATAATTTTACATGCAATAAGGGCGTTTTGAGGACGCTCTTATTGCTTTCCAAATTTCAAGTTAAAATTTCTTAATCGTTTCTGTTACATGCGCCAAATGGTGCTTGCTATGCCATGCATATAAGGCAAGCGCTTTTTTCAGCTGCGTTACATTGCCAGATTCAGGGTGTAAAAAAGTCCGGTTCCATTCTTCTTCGGTAAGGCTTTCCAATATGGCCACCCAGTGTAAGTGAATGCCCTCTAATATTTTTAACGATGATTCAACCGGCATACGGTAATCAGCCAGAAGCGCCCAGTCGGCTTCTTCGTAGGGTTTTATGGTTGGGTTTTCCTCGGTTAAGGCCAGTTTAAGGCGTATCAATGCGTTTATATGGCTATCGGCAACGTGATGCACTACCTGCCTTATGGTCCACCCGCCGGTGCGGTATGGAGTATCCAGCTGTGTTTCATTAAGGCTGATAATGGCCTGGCGCAGCCGTCCCGGAAATTCCTTTATGGTGGTGGTCCATTTATGGATGTCTTCAGTAGTGTAAGATACCGGGGCCTTAAACTTCCCGATAGGATATTGCATTTGTTCGTCTGTCATCATAATAAAAATTTAATTTAAGTATTATTTCAATCAACAACAACGTTTTGCCCTAATTTAGCGTTTCACACCTTTATTTAGGTCCTTATGTTTAAAAAGTTAGCAGTACTGTTTTTTGTTTTTAACTGTTACGCCTTAACCCATGCACAAACCATTAAAACCGATGTACTGGTTATTGGCGGTACTGCAAGCGGCGTTGCAGCTGCCGTACAATGTGCCAACAGCAAAGTAAAAACAGTATTGGCTGCCGAAAGCATTAAAGTAGGCAACATACCGCCCAATGAAATGTTCACGATTGATGCAAACAGTAAAATACCATCAGGTGCCTGGGGACGGTTCCGCAAAGGTATCCGCAATGTTTATAGCAAAACTGCGGGATACGATACCGCTTTTAATGCCCCGGTAAAATTTATTGCCGACAGCGGCTCCGCTGTTTTGCAGCGAATGGCAGATACCGTGAAGAATCTCAGTCTGTACTTAAATGCAACTTTTACCAACATAAAAAAGGACGGCGACCGCTGGGAAGTAAACATCACCCAAAACAATAACAAAATTACCATTAAAGCACGTGTAATAATTGACGCGACCGAAAACGGCGATGCAGCCACAAAAGCAGGTGCCAAACTACCCGGCCCGATTGATCTATATAAATTAAATAACAACCCAAACAGTTACCGCACAGCTATAGCAAGCGGCGACTATCTACCAGCGCAAAAAAATAACACCGCAGGTAATTATCCACCGTACCCCTACTGGTGCATCCCTATTAATGCCGTAGTATTGAAAGATGAAGACAATTTACTGATCACAGAAAAGCTGTTACCGGCAGATAAGACCATTCAATATTTACCCTTGCAGTTAGATTTAGGGCAGGGCATGGGCACCATAGCGGCTTATTGCGCTTTTTTTAAAACCACTACCAAAAATTTAAGAGTACGCACGATACAGGGTGAATTGCTTGATTTTAAAGGCTACGTGCTGCCTTTTACCGATGTACCGCAAATCGACCGCGGCTGGCGGGCTATACAACAGGTTTGTGCTACGGGTTTATTAAAAGGCAGGTTAGTGCAAAATGGGAATAATACTGAATTTGCTTTTGATGCCGATTCACTGGTGAATACTGCCGAAATAAAACCTGTATTAACCGAAATTTATACCCGTGCCTTTTTATGGTTCCTTAAAGAAAAGCCCGGTGAAAAATTCACTATAGGCAATACTGTTTCTTTGATCAGTGATTACACATTGACCGATCCTGTGCTTTTAAAAAGCAGCCTGCAAAAAGCATGGAAAACGCAATATAAATTTAAGCTCGATTTTGACATGCACCGGCCAATTACCCGGCTGGAGTTTGCAGTATTGGCCAACCGTTTTTTAAATCCCTTTGCCCGGACAGTTGATTTAAACGGAACATTAATAAACTAAAACTCCGAAAAGCCGTTCCAAAATAAATTCTGCAATCGATTGCATAAAAGATAAATTTCATTGATATTTACCTCTAAATATTGCATTGGGGCAAATTCTGCACCGTGCGAACCAGAAACCAATTTTATTTAACCATTTTAATGACATCTATATTGAAGCCTCTCAAAGCTGGTCTGCTGTGCTTATTATTGTTTACTATCGGGGTATCTAATGCCCAGGTTCGCCTGCCACAGCTAATAGGCGATGGTATGGTTTTACAAAGGGATGCCAAAGTACATATCTGGGGATGGGCATCGGCAGGCGAAAAGATTAAAATAAAATTTAACCGCAAAGTTTATAATGTCACTGCTTCGGTAGATGGCAAGTGGTTGGCCACGCTTCCGGCTATAAAGGCCGGCGGCCCATATACCATGGAGATTACAGCAACTAACCACCTGCTTATCCACGATATTTTATTTGGCGATGTTTGGTTTTGTTCGGGCCAGTCAAACATGGTGCTGCCGATGGAACGCGTTAAAGAAAAATATCCTGATGAAATAAAAAATGCAAACTATCCGCAGATCAGAAATTTCTTTATACCTACCGTTTCCGACGTAAGTAAAGTACACGAAGATCTGCCACCGGGTAAATGGGTAGCTGCCGACCCAACAAACGTAATGAGCTTTGGCGCAGCATCCTGGTTTTTTGCCAAACAGCTTTATGATAAATACCACGTTCCTATCGGCATCATTAACTCAAGCGTTGGCGGTACGCCTATACAGGCCTGGATAAGCGAGGATGGCTTAAAACAAATTCCGCAATATACTGCCCGGCTGCAACAGTTTAAAGACACCGCTTTTATGAGACGCACTATGTCTCCGGCAATAACAAAAACTAAATCGGCCCAACAAAAAGACATGGGATTAACCGGCACTAAAGCCTGGTATGATACCTCTTATGTTGCCACCGGCTGGCACCGTTTTTGGCTGCCCGGGTACTGGGCCGATCAGGGTATCCGCGGGTTAAATGGCGTGGTATGGTTTCGTAAGCAGATTGATATCCCGGCAGCAATGGCAGGCAAGCCTGTTAAACTATTTTTGGGCCGTATAGTTGATGCCGACGAAGCTTACGTAAACGGCGTACTGGTAGGGAATATTACCTATCAATACCCGCCAAGAAGGTATACACTACCTGCCGGACTGTTAAAAGCAGGCAAAAACATTATTATAATTAGGGTAACCAATACCGATGGCAAAGGCGGCTTTGTGCCAGATAAACCCTATTACCTTACCGACGGAACCCAAAATATCGACCTGCGCGGCGACTGGCAATATAAAGTAGGCGAAGTATTTTCACCTAATCATCATTTTAACGGATCAGCACCATTCTCGGCCCAAAATGAGCCAACAGGGCTTTATAATACCATGGTTGCCCCTGCCATTGAGTATGCCATAAAGGGCTTTTTATGGTACCAGGGCGAAGCAAATACCAACAAGCCAAAAGAATATGAACAATTACTGCCCGCACTAATTGCCGATTGGCGCAACAAATGGAATCAAGGCAGCCTTCCATTTATTTATGCCCAGCTCCCCAATTTTATGGAAGTTGATTATTCGCCAACCGAAAGCCAATGGGCCCAATTGCGCGAGGCTCAGTTTAAAACCTTATCCGTTGGCAATACCGCCATGACGGTGAATATTGACGCGGGCGAATGGAACGACATCCATCCGCTTGATAAAAAAGATGTTGGCGACAGGCTGGCGCTTGCGGCACAAAAAATTGCTTATGGTGATACTGCTATTGTATCATCGGGCCCGCTTTATAAATCGGCAAAGGTGGATGGCGAAAAAATTATAATTTCGTTCAGTAATATTGGCGGCGGATTAGTGATTAAAGGCGATGGTGAATTAATGCAATTTGCCATAGCCGGTGCAGATAAAAAATATGTTTGGGCCAAGGTAAAAATTGAAGGCAACAAAGTGATTGTATGGAGTGATGAAGTAACACAACCTTTATACGTGCGCTACGCCTGGGCAGATAATCCCGAAGGAGCCAATTTGTACAATAAAGCAGGTTTGCCTGCATCACCATTTACTACAGATACACAATAACAGAAAACAACTCATGAATATTAAAAATTTAACGCTGTCTGTCCTCCTGCTATTTATTATTTCAGCAGCAAGGGCACAGAATGAAAAAGTATGGAACAATAAACAATGCGCCGTTGTGCTTACTTATGATGATGCTATCGACGTTGATTTGGATAACGTAGTCCCTGTACTGGATTCCATGAACTTTAAAGGCACTTTTTATATAATTGGCTCATCGCCGGTTGTAAATAAAAGATTGGATGAATGGCGCCTGGCAGCTAAACACGGTCATGAATTGGGTAACCACGCCCTGTTTCACCCTTGTGATGGCAGTTTGCCCGGCCGTGGTTTTGTAACACCTGATAACGATTTGAGCAAATACACTGTAAGCCGCGCAGTTAGCGAAATAAGAGTAAACAACACCCTGCTAAAAGCTATCGACGGCAAAGAAGAACGTACTTTTGCCTACCCCTGCGGCGATCGTCAGATTGGTGACGTATTTTTTTATGATCAACTTAAAAATGAATTTGCAGGGGCCCGCGGTGTTACCGGCGGTTTACAAACCATTGACCAGGTTGACCTAACCAATATTGATTGTTATGCAATTAACGGCCAATCGGCAGTGTATATGATTGATCTGGTAAAAAAAGCTATGCAGTCACATACCCTATTGGTTTTCCTGTTTCACGGTGTTGGAGGCGGTCATAGTATCAACGTAGGGTTAAGCGAGCATAGCCAGCTTTTACATTTTCTAAAGCAAAACGAAAAAAATATTTGGATAGCGCCGATGGTTGATGTGGCAAAACATATTAAACAATATCAGACAGACAAAAAAGGGAAATGAGTTAAGTGAAAGCCCGATTAGTGTCTTAAAAGCTGACTAAAAATAAACCCATGTCATTGCGAGTGAGGAACGAACGCGGCAATCGCGAACTATGCATGACCGCTCTGTATAGTATGCGATTGCCCCTCCGCCTATTGGCGGATCGCAATGACATGGGTTTTAGGCTGCTCTTCCGCGGCTACAAATACAAAGTCTTTATCTTGTCCAGATGATATAACTCATGCCCGGCAATGTGATAAACCAATGCGCGCACACTTACATTAAATGCACCGACAATTCCGCTCTTTAAAAAATCATCTTCGGCAAAACTGTTTAACAATGTCATGGTCGAAGCGCGGACACTTTTAAACTCATCGAATATATTTTTCAGATCCCGGTTGTCTTCATTATAGCTCATCGCATATTCCTCCTGGTTAAACATGGCCAGCTGCTGGCCGTCGCCCCTGCCAAAACGTAGGGCGCGGTAAGTAAGCACACGCTCTGTATCTGATAAATGAATCAGGATCTCTTTTATACTCCACTTCCCGGGTGCATAGCGGTAGTTCAATTTTTCGGGTGGCAATGAGTAGATAAAAGCTTCAAGCCTGGTAATGTTTTCTTCAAGCGTTTCTAAAACCAATCCATCATCGGGCAAATGGTTGAAATACATGATAACGTAAGGATTGTATTCGCTTTCGGATGGCTTGTTTATAATAAAACTCATATCGTAATAATCAGCAGGTAAAACAAATGTTAATACTCCAAATATAGCATAAGTGTTACTTTCATACTACCTGGCATCGCCGGTAAAAGGCTATTTTAAAACACATAAGCTATATATTTGTAATTATAGGTAACGGCACAAGTATGAATGATGATAAGAGAGCTGGTTTTATCCAATCGGTTAAAGGAAAAGTAATTATCGCTTCTGTTTTGGCATGTTTTGCATTGCTGCTGGCCTGGGGTATAAGTAAAATTGCCTTTGGGCAGATGCTTAATACCGTTGAAAACATATCGGCCCCAAACCAAAAATTGCGATTGGCCAACGAACTTACCCATAAAATTACCCGGTTAGACCAGGTGCAGAAAGCGCAATTATTAAATGACCCCTCTTCCTATTATTCTTTTTTAAAAGAAACCACCCGGCTTAATTTAACCATCGACTCGTTAAAAGAACTTTACGCCACCGACAAAACAAAGGCAAAGCAAATAAACTCATTAAAAGGCCTACTGTTTGCGCGCGACAAGCTTTTTATCAACTACTTAAAGGTACGCGAGGGCCTGGTGAATAATAAGGCATTTGCGGGTCAGCTAAAAACACTCACCGACCTGGTGCGTAAAGGCGCTAAACAAAGTGACAGCACGGTTACCACAAGCGAAAAGAAAACCTCTACCACAACAGTATATGCCCCCGAAGCCAAACAATCGCGCGGGTTTTTCAGCAAGCTGTTCGGCAAAAAGAAGGCCCAAGCTCCAAATGACGGTTCGTACAAGGTGGTTGATGAAGAGTTAAACGTTAAGCACGATACCCTGGCCAAGGCCGAACAGGACAGCATCATCAAAAGTCTTAATGAAACCATGCGCAGCATGGAGAAAACGCAGTTACGTAAAAGTGCGCTTTTTGTAAACCGCGAGGCTGTTTTAACCAAGGCTAATGACAGGCTTATCCACCGCATATTAAGCATCCTTAAACAGGTAGAGAATGAGGCTGTGGTGCAAATTGAACTCAATAATAATGCTGCAAAAAACGTTGTTCATACCAGTATAGAGCGTATCAGTTTAATTATGCTGGCCTTTTTTATAATTACCAGCATATTGGTGTACTTTATTTTCACTGATATAGCCCGCAGCAACCGTTACCGGAAAGAACTGGAGCTTGCCCGCGATGAAGCCGAATACCACAGCAAAGCCAAACAAAGGTTTCTATCAAACATGAGTCATGAGATCCGTACACCTTTACAATCAATAATTGGTTATGCCGAATTAATAAGGGAGCAGGGAAATCCGCAGCAAAAAGATATTGACGCTATTTATCACTCGTCGGGTCATTTGATGCAGATTGTTAACGAGGTGCTGGATTATAACCGCATCATTTCGGGCAAATTCACTTTTACAAACCAGGTTTTTAATATGGCAGCCTTGCTCGACGAGGTGACCTCGGTATTAAGCCTGCAGGCGGGCAATAAATCAATAGCACTGATTACAGATTATAATATCCCGGCCGATGCATATTTGGAAGGCGATCCATTTAGGTTAAAACAAATTTTGTATAATCTTTTAGGCAACGCCATTAAGTTTACCAATGCAGGTAAAGTTACTCTGGCGGTAACCCATAAAGCCGAAAATGATCAATTGCATTATGTTTTTACGATTAAAGACACCGGCATAGGCTTATCACAGCAAGACATAAAACGGATCTTTAACGAGTTTGAACAGGTTGAAAATAGCACCCAAAACCATGTTAAAGGGACAGGGCTGGGTTTAGCCATAAGCAAGGCCCTAATTGAAAGTCAGGGTGGTAATATTGAGGTAGAAAGTAAGCCTGGCAAAGGCAGTATCTTTACCTTTAACCTAAGTTTTAAACATGCTGCAAAGCCTGTACAAAAACTTGAAAAGCGGGTTAATATTAAAAATGATGTAAATGAATATAAGGTTTGGATTATTGATGATGATACTTTTATCCTGAACCTGTGCAGCACACTTTTCGAAAACAATAATATTCCGCATAGATGTTTCAGTTCACCGGTTGAAATGATTAAGGCAGACTGGGACATGCAAGTAAAATATGTGTTGATTGATATCAGAATGCCGGTAATGAACGGCATTGAGCTGTGCAAATTATTGCGGAAGAAAGCACCCGCTGATGTGCAGATATACGCGTTAACTGCGCAGGTAATGCCCGGCGAAAGAGAGCAGGTATTACAACAGGGCTTTAACGGCATCCTGATAAAACCCTTTAAAGCATCGGACCTGCTGGCTTTATTCAATAGACCTGCACAAAACAAAGTGAACAATTTACCCGAGGCGGGTTTAGACTTAAGCAAAATTGAGAAAATGACCTTTGGTGATAAAGACCAAAACCATAAGATCCTAAGTAGTTTTAAAGACGACAGTATCAATGATATTGCCGGTTTAAAATTAAGTGTCAAAAATCACGATTACGAGGAAGCGGTATTAACAGCACACCGTATAGCAGGGCGTACAGCGCAGATTGGGGCCGCAGAACTCGCCACCGATTTCCGGCAGCTCGAAATGGAGCTCTATAACAATAAACAACTAACCCCTCAAATAATAAGCAACATACAATTGCTTACCGAAAAACTAAAAGCACTATTAAAACAAATTGAAACTTCTTATTTGGTTAATGAAAGATGGGGATAACAGCTTATTAAGTTGAGAAATGACCCTAACGGGGTCAAATATCGGTAGGAAAAAAACGTCAGCAATAAATTTCGTGCCGTCAGGTACGACACCTCGACGTTGCGTACCGCTGGCAAGCGAATATTCTATAATTGCATTTTCTGCCGATATTTTGCGCCTACTGCGCACCCTTTCATTGTGCGATAACTCAATTTATTGGTGCGTAAATATCAACCATCCAACCCATACCGTTCAATTTTACTATACAAGGTCTTGCGATCAATATTCAGCAGTTTTGCCGCTTTTGATTTGTTATATTTCACCTTTTGCAGCGTTTTTTGAATCAGTTCTTTCTCATTAACCTCGTTGTTCAGTTTAAGGTCGGTAGCTGCCTGTGCGGGTAAATGGGTAACCGAAAACAACATTTCATCCGGCAGGGCGTCAACATCAGCGGTTTCGGTTTTGGTGAGCAGTACCATCCGCTTAATTACGTTTTTAAGTTCGCGTAAATTACCCGGCCAATCGTAACGTTGTAATATTTCTTTTACCGCTGGTGATATGTGTTGCACATTCCTATTAAGCTCCTGATTTGACAGCACGATAAAATGGTTGATAAATAAATCCAGATCCCCTCCCCGCTCACGTAACGCAGGCAATTGTATTTTAAATTCGTTAATACGATGGTAAAGATCCTGCCTGAAATCACCCTGACTTACGCTATTAAGCAAATCATCATTAGTTGCCGTAATAATGCGAATATCCACATTCAACGGTTTGGTCCCGCCTATAGGCTGTACTACCTTTTCCTGCAGGGCACGCAACAATTTAATTTGCACCTCATAACTTAAATTGCCTACTTCATCTAAAAATAAAGTACCGCCATTTGCAGTTTCAAACAAGCCCTTTTTGTCGGTCACGGCTCCTGTAAAAGCTCCCTTAACATGGCCAAATAATTCGCTCGCCGCCAGGTCTCTTGATAATACACCACAATCAACAGCAACAAACGGCTTACCGGCACGCTTGCTTTTTTGGTGTATTGCTCTTGCCGCGTATTCTTTACCTGTGCCGCTCTCGCCCTGTATAATTACTGACATTTCGGTTTCGGCAACCAGGTCAATATGCGCCTGCAATTTATCAGCAACGAGGCTTTTACCCTGTATAAAATCAGTTTTAACAATTCCCGGGCTTGATGGCTCTTTTTCATCATCCTTTAGGGCATTGCTCATAATCATCATTAACTCATCGGGGTTAACCGGCTTGGTAATGTAATCAAACGCCCCGGCTTGTATGGTTTTAACGGCGGTGCGCACATCGTTAAAGCTGGTCATTATAATAGCCGGAATTTTTAAGCCCTGCTTATATGCATTAATAAAGATCTCGGGGCCGTTTCCATCCGGCAAGCGGTAATCCAGCAGTAACAGATCATACTTGTTTTGGTCGAGCAGCTTTAATCCGCTTTTAACATTCTGAGCTGCATCAACGGCAAATCCATGTTTTTGCAGAAAGCCCTGCAACAGTAGCGAGAAGGTAATATCATCTTCAACAAGCAGGATTTTGGTCATCATATTTATCTGGTATACTAACGCAAAAGTAAAAGAAGCTGTTTCAACTGTGATTGTTTTTATTAATCAAGATGAATTTTAAGAAAATTTATTGAATTTGACGCAAGGCATAGCACCAATAACATCTTTTTTACACATCTGTGTAAAGCTTAATCCTTTTAACAACCAGGGGTAGGCTGCTAATTCAAATATAAGGATCAATAGGAATAAGGTTTGGTTTAACAAAAATAAAGGCACAAAAAAACCGCCGCGTGAGATGTATGCGACGGTTTTGGGTTTTGGCCAGCTTATTTGTGGCTTAACCGGGTGCTGCCGTCTTTTTTCTTGGTTGTATCTTTTTTAGTCTTTTTAGTTGTATCTGTTTGCATTGTTTTTTTAACAGTTGATACAGTGCTATGCGCGTAAACGCTTCCGAAAGAGATAGCTGCAAGAGCGATCATTCCAATTAATTTTTTCATAGTTGTTTGTGTTTAATTATTGTTTGTAAACCATAGTGCATAATAGTGCCACAAACCAATTTTGTTTTAAATTACTTAAAATCAATTGTTTAATTATTTACCTCAATGGTAAAGTTGTGGAACATTGCAACAGTTTGACGACAATAGCAACAACTATTTGGCCCTAACTCCAGCATTGCTTTGTTAGTTAACTAAATATCAGTACTTTAGTTTACCATTATAAACCACCGTTGACCGGATTTTCTTAATATACTTTGTAGGGTATGCAATTGCGCATATCGACAGAACAATTGCAGTTACATATTTAAGTATAGCTGTTTAACCTTGTCTGATGAAAAAAATATGGGTTTTAGCCGTTCTGTTTTTTATTAGCTGCCGAAAAGAATCTCCGGGGAGTAAACCGCTCCAAGTTGCCAACGGCCCGTTACCGGTAACTGTAGTTATAAATGCAGATTTACCGGGGAATGTTATTCCTTTAAACTTTGAGGGGGTGAGTTACGAAACGAGGATCCTTACCAGGAGCCCGGATGTTTTAAACGCCAATAACAAAGTTCTTATCCAACTCTTCAAAAACCTGGGACCTGGTATCTTGCGTATTGGTGGCGATAGCAGTGATCAAATTTCATGGACAGACAATCAGGGCACAAATACATCAACGGATTTATTAAACAGATCAGATATCGACCGCTTGTCGGCCTTTTCAAGGGCCATAGGGTGGCCTGTTTTGTTTGGATTAAACCTTGGCAATAATAATGTAACCGCAGCGGCAAATGAGGCACAATATACTTATAACAGTTTACAAGGCAATTTATATGCTTTTCAATTTGGCAACGAGCCAGATATATATTCGCAAAACGGATTACGCAATAAAACGTATTCGTTTGGTGATTACCAGACCGATTGGAATTCCTATTTTTCAGTCATCAGGACAACAACCCCAAATGCTGCATTTGCAGGCCCTGACGTTGCTTATGACATTGATTGGTTACCCCAATTTTCGCAAAACGAAGGCAATAATGTAAACTTAATTGATGGGCATTATTATCTTATCGGCCCCGCTACTGATCCATCAATCATTTACAGCACGTTGCTGCATAACGACTCAAGATTAAATGATGTGGTTCAAACCCTCAGCAAAACATCTTCACAATATAACATACCCTATCGTATTACCGAATGTAATAACGTTTTTGGAGGCGGCAAGGCCGGAGTAAGCGATGTTTTTGCTTCGGCATTATGGGCGCTTGATTTTATGTGGATAGTTGCTTCAAATAATGGTCAGGGGGTTAATTTTCATGGCGGCGATGGTTTGTTTTATTCGCCGGTAACTATTCAAAACGGCGTAACAACCGTTAATCCCGAATACTATGCCATGCTCGCTTTTAAATATGGCAGTACCGGGGGCACCATTATTTCTACAACGGTTAGTAAATCGGCTTATAATTGCAGCGCGTATGCTTGTGCAAACGCCAATAAAACAATGTCGGTCACTTTAATTAATAAAGAGGAAGCAATCGAAGTTTCCTTTGCAGTTCAATTAACAAAAGCAGTCACCAGTATAACAGTAATCAGGCTTAGTGCACCGTCGGTTACCGCATCCGCAGGTACTACGTTTGCAGGCAGCATGGTAAATACCGATGGTACCTTTACCCCTGGTAACCCGGAACAATATGCGGTTAACCAAAATAGTTTTACGATAAAAGTACCATCGGGCAGCGCCGCAATAATAACAATGCAATAACACAGTAATTAAACTCAGCTATTGATTCTATTACTTGGCGCGATGCTTTTCGTGGGCCTGGCAATCAGGGTATGAGAAAAGCTTCGGAAACCTTGACCAAATACTATTAATCAGCGAAATCTCCCAATCAAAATAATCAACGGTCAAAACATTGAAACTTCGCTGACAAACATCTGCGCTATTCCACGTTATTTTGAAATAACATTTAATCACTCACTATGGAATACAGACAATTAGGAGCATCGGGGCTTAATGTGCCTGTGCTAAGTTTCGGAACGGCAACTTTTGGGGGCGGTAATGAATTTTTCAAAGCCTGGGGCAACACACAAGTTGATGATGCTAAAAGGATGATCGGCCTGTGTATGGATGCCGGGGTTAACTTTTTTGATACGGCAAATGTTTACTCGCGTGGCTTATCAGAAGAAATATTAGGCAAAGCGTTACAAGGCCTGCGCAGCCAGGTGCTGATCTCAACCAAAGCAACTTTTACTATGGGCGACGGGCCCAATGATTTCGGTTCATCACGTTCACACTTGATTCAGGCATGTGACGACAGTCTGAAGCGTTTAAACACCGATCATATTGATGTTTACCACATGCACGGTTTTGACGGCAATACTCCCGTGGAGGAAACCTTGCGTGCATTGGACGATTTGATTAGCAGTGGCAAGGTACGTTACATTGCCTGTTCCAATTTTTCGGGCTGGCACTTAATGAAATCACTTTCAGTGTCAGAACGTTATGGCTGGGCACGTTACATTGCCCATCAGGCCTATTATTCGTTATTAAATCGTGAGCTTGAGTGGGAACTTATGCCTGTTGGGATCGATCAAAAGGTAAGCACTATTGTGTGGAGCCCCTTGTCATCGGGCCAGCTTAGCGGCAAGTTTCGCAGAGGGCAATCTATGCCTGATAGTTCGCGAATTAGCCAGGGCGGCGCGCACGGACCAGCCACAAATTTTGAACACCTTTATAATATTGTTGATGCATTAGACGAAGTTGCTGCTGAAACCGAAAAATCGGTAGCACAGGTTGCCCTTAACTGGTTGCTGCAAAGACCAACGGTTGCAAACCTGGTTATAGGTGCGCGCGATGAGGAACAATTAAAACAAAATCTTGCAGCAGTAGGCTGGAACCTGAGCACCGAACAGGTAAAGAAACTTGATGCCGCAAGCGATGTTGATCCAATATATCCTTACTGGCATCAGCGTCAAAACCTTAAGCTTAACCCAACACCAAAGTTTTATTAAGACTTGGACAGAAATATCAAGATGTGATGGTGATTGGTATTGGCTTTAGCACGATTTCTTTATGCTGAAAAGGCCGCGTTTAATGAAAAAAAAGGCACTGAAAAGGTCTTTTTAAAGTAATAATCAGGGGTTTATGAGCATTTTTTTAATTGTTTTTTAAACACACAAGTTGTAAGAAACAGGCTTTAGCGCTCAAATTCAGCCATTTAAGCAAAACACGAACTCATTGTGTCGGGCTAACACAAAAATATATATTGATAATATAAACAAAATTGGATAACTTTGTTGCTTCATATAAGGCGAGCATCCTGCTTGTCAACTGTGATAAGGTTTAGGTTAAAGCCTCCAAACAGCGAGTGTGCGGAGGCTTTATATTTTTACATCCTTAACCTAAGGCTTATAGAACGCCCAAGAGCCTGGGCCAAATCCGGATCAATAGCCTGATGACCGTCTTTTTGAATCCATATATTTTTAATATCCTTTATTAATTCAACCTTTTCGTCGTTCAATAACAACTCCAATTCGGTAGTATTTTTGTTAATCAACTTGCTGTTAACGATCTGATAAACGTAATCCTTATCGTTAAATGTTATTCTCAATGGTAATCCCATAATCCTTTCCTCGGCCGTAAAGATAAAGGATAATATGACTATCAGGCCTTTATGTTTGTTTAATTAAGCAATATTTTTGTCCATAAACAACGTAACGCACAGCTATACAGCTACATATCCGCCAGACAAAATATAATAATGCCTGCTTATATACATTGCGTTGGCGAAACGCCAAATTTCTTTTTAAATGCTGCACTAAAATGCTGAACTGAACTGTATCCCAGTTCAAAGGCTATCTCGCCCACTGTTTTTTTCTTTTCCAGCAAGTCGGTTTTAGCCAGTTCCAGACGAGTGTCAGCCAGGTAACCGAATACGGTATTTCCAAACAATTCTTTAAAGCCTTTTTTTAACTTATACTCATTAATCCCGGCTATCCTGGCAAGGCCGATAAGGCCCGGTGGCTTGTCAAGATGCTGCAAAAGATACTCGCGGGCGTAAATTATCCGCTCTTTATCATACTCCGTTTTTAAATATCGCGAGGGTGAGCTATGCAAAACATTATAAGCTTCGGCCTGTAAAACCAGCAGTTCAATACTTTTCGATAGCAGGAACATTTTTTTCAGCTCGTCCTTGTATTTGCACCCTACTACGGCATTAATGGCATTCAGCATATTAATATCCATATACAGGTTACTATCACTGAGGGCCACTGTTTTGCCTTGCAGCACATTATCACCAAAACGTTTCAGCACATCATTAGCATCCTGTGTTATCCTTAAAAAAGCTGCAGTATTAAACTGTATCATAAAAGTATTCACATACAGTTCATCGTTTTTTAAAATACCTTCACCACTTTGTGCGTAAAAGAGATTATGCTGGTATTTACCCATCTCAAATGGCTTATCAAGGTTTTTATTAATGATGGTGGTTTTACCCTTCATATTAAAATAAAGCGTCACTACGTCCAAATTGCCTTTCCACTCCATCTCCAGGCGTTCCTTATAGTGCCAGTTGCTATAGCTCATACGGATACCGTTAAAAAGCCATTGCTTCATTTTTGCGTCAGCAAAGGGCAAGGCAAGGTGCAGATCTTCTTCAACCAGCTTATCGCAGTCAAAATCTTTCCCCGTTAAATTATTGGCGTGCAGTATTGTGTTATCGGCTTTGTTTTTTATTTCAAATGACATTGCTCCCTATTATATAAAGTTTGCTCCGTTTAATATAACCGGTGGGGTATTGTTTGTGCCGATTTTTGTTTCATAATTAAACACAATGATTAAACGCCCGGTGAGGCGATTAGTTACTGATAATAAATTGAAATATTTTATAAATGAACTTTAAAAAACTACGACAAATGATTGAAGTAAAAGGAAGCGGGGAAATTATATCCGCAGAAAAAAGTGTGAGCTCTTTTATCCGCCTGCACATCAGCGTAAGCGGTACCATTGAATTAATACAAGCCGACGAAGAAAAGGTTGTTATTGAGGCCGATGAAAACCTACAGGAATATATTGGGGTGAATAACTCGGGCCGCACGCTCTATGTTACCGGCGAAGGTAAATGGCGCATCCCGGAATTTAGTAAACTAAACGTAAAGATCTACTATCGCCAGCTATACAATATTTACAACGGCTGCGAAAACGGCACCTTGATTTGCACAAACGCGCTTAAAGCCAGCGAACCTGTAGAGATAAAAATTTGCAGTGAAAAAAGCATCAGCAAGTTAAATATAAACGCTCCTGCCATAAAGCTGATTACAGCTTGTGTTGGCGACGTGGAACTGGAAGGATCATGCAATGTGCTGGAGATCAAAGCCCGCTCGGAGGGTAACCTGTATGCCCGCAAAATGGAGGCAAAAAATGTGGTGTTAAAAAACTACTCCGTTGGTGACCTCGAAGTGTATGCTGATGAATCGTTAACGATAAGCAACTACGGACAAGGTAACATCAGTTATTGGGGCAATGGCATATTAAAAGATATCAAGCACAATGGCGAGGGCGAGGTAAAGCATAGGAAGATTGATTGAGTTGATTAGTTGAATGATTGATTGGTGAGATGAATTAAATTATAACAAACCAAATGGTAGAAATTTTTAAGACAGATGTACATACCAAAAGAGTAGCAGAAAGGGTGCTGAGAACGCTTCGCACCCATCTGCCTCTTTATCATTTTAATTTTGATTTGGAAGATTGCGACCGGATACTGCGGGTGCAGAGCGATAGTTTGATTGTTGAAACCGGGCAGATCATACAAATAGTAACAGACCATTGTATTGAGATAGGTTTGTATACTGATTGAACCAAATGACCGTTAACATCCTATTCGCCGGTCCTAATTTCATCAAAAAATGGGGTATGCTTTTCCTGCACGCATTTTGCAGCGTATAAGTATAAAGCTGCGCTCCAGGTTTGCCAGTCAACACCTTTAACTTGTCCGTCCTGGGCCTTTACCCATTCGTTAAAACCAAAGTTGAGGGATTCATCCTGCGAGAGCCTGATCAATTTGGTGAGTTCAGCCAGCTTTTGCTCGGCCAGTTTATATTTTTTAGCTGCAACCAATGCCGCCACATACAACCCACAGATAAATGGCCAGATGCCACCGTTATGGTAATTGCCCGGCATGTTAAAGTCTTTGTATCGTGGATGCCAGTCCTGGTCGCCGGGCAGCGTGAAGGGAAAAAAGTTGGGCGGCAGGTTTACTGCCAGGTCGCCATTTTGTTTCATCAGCTCACACTCTTCTTCAATCCATGCAATAATAGCCTCGGCCCTTGACAAAGGTGCCAGGCCCGAAAGAATGGCAATACTGTTGCCCAGCAAATCAAACCGATCGCTGGAATACACTTTGTACGACCAGAATGCAAAATAAGGGCGGCTCTTTACTTTCAGTCCTTCGTGTTGATGAGGCGGTATAAAACCATCATCAATAGTAAAGCGTTTCATTTCTCTACTCATTTGCGCAGCACGCTCATCATGACCAAGCAAGCGCAGATAGCTATAGGCTACCGTGTTTACAAATAATCCGTAGCCAATTACCCATTGCTCGTCGCGCCAGTCACTGGTAGGCAGTTGGGCAACCATAAAACGGTCTGATGGACTTTGATATTCCATCCATATTAAAGCCTTATCTACCGCTTCCTCCAAAAATTCAGTTTCGCCGGTAAGCTTTCTAAAAATTCCAACGCCCAGTAAAAACAACGGGGTGGTATCACTTGCACCGCGGTCATCTTTATCATGCACCAGCGAAGTAATGTGTCCATGTTCTGTTTGATTTTTTGCCAGCGTTTGTAACACCTTCCTGATGCTTTCTATCAGTTGCTTATTGCCGCTAACGGCGATGCCGAAAATAGAAAACATCAGATCGCGGGTGTAGGGCTCCGGATAGCCCCATCCCGCCGTACGCGGCAGGCCATGAAACGGACCATGAGCATTATGTAATAATACTTCGATAGCTGCTTTTTTTGCTGTTTCAATTTCGTCCCAGTCAATTGTACTCATGCCCTTTAGTTTTAATTTATATTCAACTTTCGGCTTATTATCTCTACAAATTTTTTAGCAACTACCCTGTAGTCAAAATTCTCTGTCACACGCTTTCTGCCTGCTTTGCCTAATTGCAGGCGTAATAAAGGGTGATTCATCAACTCAAGCAAATGGGCAGCAATGTCATCGGCATTTGCCCGGTAATCAACCGTTCGGGGGACATCAAAATCTACCCGGTGATTTTCTTCGTAACCGGCGGCTTTGCCAAGTACCACGTGGTCAACAACTATCTTTTGCGCCACGCCGGCCATCATTGCCGTTTCGCCATCAATCATCGTATCTAACATCCCCATTGCTTTTAGTGCTATAACAGGTTTTTCGCAGGCATTTGCTTCTACCTGCGACATGCCAAAACCTTCCAGCCGCGAAGGCGCTGCATAAATATCACAGGCTCCTATTAACCATGGCATAAAATTGCGTGAAGTAATACTGGTAGAATAGATCACATTCTCCGCGATGCCTAAATCCATGGCAAGTGCCAGATCCGCTTCATTTTGCAATGCAGTACGTGGCTGCGGCCATACTTTACAAACATATTTCCAGGCTGGTACTTTATCATTAATCAGGGCCAGCGCCTGCATCATCTCCTGCGCGCCTTTTGAGGCTGCATCACCACCAACGGTAAGGATCATCAGCTCGTCGGATTTAACACCAAGCGATTCGCGAACGGCCATAATACGGGGATCCTCTTTAGATGCAGGCACAAAGGCATCGGTATCGCAGCCAACTGGCAGTACCTCGATATTGTCACCATTGATGCCATCCCTCACATACATTTCTTTTACCCAGTTGGAGGTTACTAAAATGAGCGGTAAATTATTTAAAGTATCCTGGTAATTGGCAATATAACCGTTGGCTACCAGCCATGGCACTGGTTTTATACCATATTTTTGCGGGTGCAGTATCAATTGAGGGGTATGGCCCCAATATCCAATACCAACGGCTACATCCGGTTTAAACCAGTGATAATACCATTCCTTCTCCAGTGGCGATTCACAATTAACAGCATAAGCATCAACGCCCATTTCCAGCAGTCCTTTGTACAATAATTCTCCCTGCGTCGCCAGCCCGCTAGGAGAAGCGGGGTAATCGTATAATAATAAAATTCTCATAATTTTGTGTCGGCGCTAACCAGCCATTTGTAAGCGGGGTCGGCGTTAAAAAATTGCCAAAAAGCTTCTTCTTTGGGTGTTGTTTGTGCTTCCCAGCTGTCTTGGTTAAACCCATAAGCGTGTGTAATGAGATAATGTTTTTGCAGCCAAACATCGTGCGGTAACGAGAAGAAAACCGGTGCGTCTTCTATCACCGCCGGCAAATACTTTTTATCGTGATCTTCGTATGCAAAGGCCCATAATTCATCTGTTCTGAGTTTACCTGCATGCCATAAATTTATCACAGCCCTGCCAATTTCCTCATGGCGTTTATGCCTGGTGTATTCGCCGTAAATACTGTGGGTTATAATCAGGTGGAAAGAGTGACTTGGCAAAAGATTCAGTATGGTTTTTTCTAACTCCTTCTCATCGAGCGGCAGTTGTTCGGGACTGTCGTCCAAATCTCCCATGCAGCCTTCAACGCCTAATATTTTTAAAACCTGTTCAAATTTGGGCGCGCGGTCGGGATCATCTTTGCGGCAAAGCGTAATGATATAACATTGCCAGTTGGGCTTGCTCAAAATGGTGCCGCCTGCCCATAAAATTTCATCGTCGGGATGTGCCACTATTATGGCAACTTTTTTTGTTATCTCATCCATAGGGTATTAAAAAAACACATTTTAGCACGAATGGTTTTTTTTAATAATGGTAGTTAGGATAACAGAAAATATTTGGGGGGGGGACTAAAGATGAATTGCGGAAATTTTCTGGGCTTTAATAACGATCATTAATACACGCCGTTTACTATCTTTCCTTACGAGTTAAAAAAAGCTGTAAGCACAGGCGCAATAGCGTTTTCAGAAACATTATGTGTTTGGCCCTTCAATATCTTTAACTCACTATGCAGAATTACAGGTGCCAATTGTTCAACAGCATGGCGCAAACGCGGCGGACTTTTCTCGCCACCTGATACTAATACAGGCATTTTTAAAGATGCAGCCTTTTTGACCGGCAAGCTAAAATCGCCCAAAAGCGCAGCATCATAGGGTAATGTGTGGGCAACGGCCTTAAGCTTTTTAAACACAGGCAATATGCCCATTATAAAAACTATCGCAGGCGGAACGCCAACCATATCTTTCAAAAAGAATTTTACGGCATCGCCTCGTTTATCACCGGCAATTAATGCTTTAAGTTGTGCCTCAGAATCAGCAGGAGGGCGATGGCCATCTTTATCAACCATGTAAGGTGGCTCATATAGGGCAAGTTTTTTAATATTAAGGCCGCTTGCAGCCGCATCAAGTGCAAGTATGGCTCCTGAGGATATTCCAAATACATAAGCCGATCCTCCCACAGCATTAATGAGCGCTTCTATATCTTCAATTTCCCGTTCGGGAGCATAAGGCGGGGTATTGCTGCTATCGTTCCGGCCACGCCTGTCGTAATGAATTACGGTAAAATGCGGAGCCAATAGCGGCACAAGTTTTGGCATTGGCCCAAATACGCGGTTACATAAAGCGCCGTCAACCAAAATTAGCGGGAAGCCTTCGCCAACCTTATCGTAGGCAATAGTTGTTCCGTCTTTTGAAGTTACTGTCTTCATACAATTAATATCTGGGTTATTGGTTTATTAATTGGGTTAGGGTTTCAGCAAAACGATCAATGCTCTGGTTCCAACCTACATGCATTCCATCAATGGAGCCACAGGCCTGTGGAGTTTCCATAGTTACAACAGCCCTAAGGCTCATTTTTGTTTTGCCATTTTCTTCGGTAAAGGTAACGGTATTAAGCACTTCCAGTTCGGCATTGCCTTCATCGCCTTCCTTTATACTGGTAAATACAATGCGTTCGGGTTCAACTATCTCATTAAAAAACCCACCCGTAGGATACTTTGTTCCATCAGGCCCCTGCATCACAATGCGGATGCTGCCACCCGTTTTTGCATCAAGTTTACAAACCGGATTGGTAAACCCCATTGGCCCCCACCATTTTTCAACCAGCGCTGGGTCGGTCCACATTTTAAAAACCAGTTCCCGTGGAGCATCAAACACCCTGGTAATAATCACATCCTGCCTTGCAGGAGGGTTTACAACTTCATTTTTTTGTGCCATCTTTCTTAGTTTTTGATTGTAACTCTGTCAGAATATTTTCCATTATATCAAACTTGCTCTCCCAGAATTTTTTGTACTGATTAAGCCATGTTTGTATTTCGCCCAGGTTTTCGAGCTTAGCCTCGCAATACCGCTCTCTGCCTTTTTTATTGATAATTACCAGGCCACATTCTGTTAATATTTTCATGTGCTGCGACACTGCCGAGCGCGTAATATTAAAATGATCGGCCACTTGGTTAACATTCAGCGGGCTGCTTGCCAGCATACCCAGTATGGCTCTTCTATTCGGATCGGCTATGGCCTGAAAAACATCTCTTCTCATCTAATTTTTTCATTTGCGTAAGTAAACGCTTACAAATATATGCGTAAGCATTTACTTACGCAAGTTTTATTTTTTTATTTAGGGGATTTAAAAAATGGCTAAGCCTAAATAACCGTGCGTCATTGCGAGGCACGAAGCAATCCCGAACTGTACGGGCGGCTAAGCAGGTCTGCGCCTTTCATTTTCACACTGTATAGTCAGTGATTGCGTCGTCGTTCCCCATCAAGAAAGTATTGGCGAAACTGTTTATATATCAATAAATCGTGCAATTAGGCTATTCTTTAAAAAAACATCGAAAATAAAGTGCTTTTCAGGCAACATTAAGCGTAGTATATTACGTATATCTATTAGTTTTAGACCCACGAAATGCGCTTTTCACCCAACTTATATATCAGGCTGAATATTAAACAGTTATTAAATCCATTGTTATAAAACCCTCTTTCAAAAGTACATTGATTAAGATATGCTAAAAAATCACCCAAAGTACCTCAAGTTTTATATTGGCGCACTTTTTTTAATGATAATCATCGCTTCTTGTAAAAAGGAACATAATAACCCAACACCTGCTGCTCCAAAACCCTTAGCTACCTTAGGTTTGTACGAACTGCTGATTGATACAAATTCTGTTGATTACCGGAGGGTGTATATCGCCATTTCAAAAATAGGAACCCAAAGTTTAACAACACCATATTACGGCGTATTTGACACCGGATCAACCGGCATGACGATGGATGCCAACGGCCTTATCTCGGCCTCAATGATTACCGGTTCGGGCATAACGGTACCAAGAGATTCGGTAGTGGTAAATGGTATTACCATTACTAACCAGCAATCTGTAATGAGTTATGGCGAGGTGGGTAACGAAACTCAGGAGTACGGCAACCTGGCTTATGCTGCTGTAACCATCGGCGATCAAAACGGCAATATTGTTGCGCAAAGAATTCCTATATTTTTGTATTACAAAATTGTAAACACGTCAACCAATCAAACTTACCCGCCGCACTCAAATGATGTATTTGGTGTTGGGCCCGGTGTAAGTAATGCCAATAGCGCCATAGGCAGTCCTTTAAGTTATTTTACTACGGGTGCTAATGTTACCAACGGCTTTAAACTGGCTAAGTTTAACAGCGCACAATTTAGCACCGTTGGCCCTTATGTTTCGGGACTGCTTACCATTGGTTTAGTACCAGATGACCTTACGGCAAACGGCTTTATTATGCACCCGCTTACTTCGTACGCCATTGGCGGGTATTCGCCTGATATTCCGGCAACAATAAGCTATGGCGGACAAACTATACAGGCTTCCATATTATTTGATACCG
>OLKV01000075.1_pt1 | contig 26731 bp, 26 predicted proteins | sample 1604391 | NCBI WGS metagenome assembly OLKV01 (sample SAMEA104055711, study PRJEB20765) | soil metagenome | isolation source: soil | reverse complement strand
AACAGAAACAAAAGACTGGTCACCTGATACAAAATGCTGAATATAAAAATCATTAAAATCTGCATTTGGTAATAACTTGCCAAAATTGACTGCATTTATTTCCGCTGTTCTTTCGAGCTGACGATGCAAAATGCCTTTGCCATTCAGATTTATAGCTATCCGCGTTTTTGTGGCAAAATGTTTCTTTAGCTCATCAACCCCATTTAGATCGGATACTTTTTGTACAATATCTAATTGATCCCCGGTTGCCGAAATTCTGCAAGCATGAATTAAGAGTGTTCCATCCTGCCGGATTTGAATATCCACTCCGACAGCTTGGTTAATCCGATAATATTTTTCGAGCATATTATTTGATTAGGTCAGCGTAATATTGTTGGTTTAATAAATAATACGGTTACCACCTTGGTATTAGTTTTGGTACGACTACTAAAAATCCATTTCAGGATGGGTATCCTTGAAAGAATAGGTATCCCGTTAGCAGTTAAATCATTCTCCGTACGCTCAATCCCTCCTAATAAAACGGTATCTTCACTGTGTACACGCAAACTCGATTCAAACTTACTGATCGATTCCGGCGGCGGCGAACCATCTGTAGGTATAGAGGTAAAATCCGATATATTCACCTTAATCCCAAGCGTCACATCATCGTCACCAGATACTATCGGTTTAATGTCCACTGATAAATTGGCCTCTACTGGAGTATAGGTATTCGAAAAAACAGAAGTACTGGTGGAAGCTGACGGGTACAGGTTTTGCGTAGTATTTTTATAATATAATTTACTGCCGATGCTTAAGGTAGCAGTATGTCCATTCAGGGCGGTTAACTTTGGTACCGACCTTACATTTACATTATTATTGGCTTCAGAAGCCTGCAGGGTGACATAAAAGTTTGGTACCACATGCCCCAGGTTTAAAGAAGTGAGTTTTCCCACGCTGTTTAAAAAACTATTTACACCGCTGGCACTGGCGGTAAAATTTACACCGGGCAAAATAGTACCCCCTGTTTTAACACTATCCGATACCCCTGCTGTGATGCCTGTTGCAATAGTCCTGGTTTTTGTAAAGTCAATCATAGTTACTTCGATCAATATCACCGGAACCAGTTCATCCAGTTGTTTGATCACGCTTTCAATCTCTCTGATCTGGGAGCTGGAGCCGGAGAGCAGAATGGTATTCTGCTCTCTGAATTCTTTGATTTCAACGCCTTTTTTCCAATCCGCAGGAATCATCGAGACTATGGTGTCTATTGATCTGTTTTGCAAATGAATTGCCTTAAAAGTTCGCAAACCTTCCAGTTTTTTATCACCTATCAAATAGATTCCATTTTCAGATTGAAAAGTATAATCAGTCCCTTTAAATAAAAGTCCCAGGAATTCTTCATAAGGCACGTCACTGACGTGGATATTGATCGTCCCCTTTATTTCTGAATAAATAGAATAATTATAACTCAGCTCCTGGCTCGCCTGGGTAACCAGGTTGATGATAGGTGAGTTATTTGCATCAGCTGAAATTAATTTCTGTCCATTCACCGTTTTAAAGAACACACCTGATGCAGTGTTGCCACCCGGAGACGGGCTGGCAGGTTTAAACAATTTCCTCACCGAAGTTTGATGATCTCCGTTGACATATAACTCTTCATTTTCCTCCAATGGTTGAAAAAGATAATAATCATCTGCCGTTTTGATCATTTTTATCTCATTGGTATATGCCAGCTTATCCATAGCCGTTTCAAAAGGGGCAGCGGCAATAAAAGCACTCACCTTCTTTCCCTGCAATGAATTAGGCACAATCACATTCTTGCCAGAAACTTGTGTGATCTTGCGGGCAACACTTGTCAGGCTGTCATTGTTCAAAGTAAGTGACAAACTATTGTCCGAGCGGTTATAAACCGCATTAATTTCCTTAACAGCAGGCTTTGTAGTATTGACCGGCTCCTGATAAGACGTAATATAAATAATAGAACCAACAGTGCTGATATCAAGGCTATATTTCTGGGCGAGAAACACTAAAATATTGGAAGCGGTTACATCATTTAAATTATCATTAATAGGAAAGCTGAGTTTGGGATCAACGCTGATACTTAAATTATTGGCAGTTGCAATCCCCTGTAGATACTGCTGTATAGAACCATTAATTTGCAGGGATACTTTTTGATCGAGTCCCGGCAGCATCCGGGCCAGGCTGTCCAATTTTTTTTGTAGGGATTGTATGCGGGGCGTTTGCTGTGCTAAAACAAAAAACGGGCAGGTTAAACATAACAGTAGTATCAGCAAACGGGTAAACTTTTTAATCATTTTAGCTTTAGTAATTAAATAAAAGGGGATATATTTCTTCGATGGACGTAAGCTTATCAGCAAACAGTTTAAAAGCATTCTCTGCAAGCGTTTGGATACCACGTTCCTTCAGATGGTTTTGGATATACATATTTCCCTGCTTAATTTCAAAAGCAAGATCCTGATCAATTGGGATGACTTCATAAACCGCTTTACGACCTTTATAACCGGTATAGTAGCATTCTTCACATCCTCTAGGGACACCATGATGGGTAACCTTGGTGTAAGGTTTAAACTGTTTGGGGTATTGTCCCTCCTCAAATGGTTTTTCTTCTTTACAAAAAGGACACAATAAGCGGATCAATCGCTGGGCAACCGTAGTATTGAGCGTGCTGGCCACCAAAAATGGGGGAATACCCATATCAATTAATCTTGATACTGTGCCCCAGGCAGAGTTGGTGTGAATGGTAGATAACACCAGGTGACCTGTTAATGCCGCCCGGATGGCCATATTCGCCGTTTCGGGGTCCCTGATCTCTCCAACCATAATCACATCCGGATCCTGACGAAGAAAGGTTCGCAGGGCTGCCGCAAAATTTAAGCCTATGGATTCCTTTAATTGTACCTGGTTGATCCCTTCCAACGTATATTCTACCGGATCTTCAATGGTTAAGATATTAGTGGTTTCCTTATTCAGCAGCTTTAAAGTAGCGTATAAAGTGGTGGTTTTACCCGAACCCGTAGGTCCGCTTATCAGTAAAATACCGTTGGGCCTTTTTGCCCCTTGTAGGTAATTATCCAAGTCAAACTGCGAAAAGCCAAGGCTGTTTAAATCAATTTCGGTTGCATCATTGTTCAATAGCCTTAACACCACTTTTTCACCATGCAGCGTCGGCAATATAGATACGCGAATATCAAACTGCTGGTCGCCATATTTAAAGTTGATGCGTCCATCCTGTGGTAAACGTTTTTCAGCAATATCCAGATTGGAAATAATTTTTATTTTGTTGATCAGCGCAGGGTATTCGTCTCTTTTTAACAAATAACGTTCCACCATCATGCCGTCAATCCTGATTCTTACCCGGCATTTATTTTCATAACTTTCAATGTGAATATCACTGCTCTTGAGATTTTTGGCTTCCTGGATCAGATTAGCCAGAAAATTGTCCGCATCGTTATTCAACTGTAGCTGCGAAGAACCCTGAGCAACATTGTCTTTAATATAATATTTGGAAAGCAGTTTAGATATTTGCGCAGCAGGAATTGGCTCCAGCAAGATTTCCAAATTAAAAAGGATTTCCAGCTCCTCTGACAATCCTCTTTTATCCGTAGTTTCATCACAATATAATAAAATGCGATTTCCGGTTTTGTTTTTGGGCAAAATACGATAATGCCAGGCCTGATCTTTCTTCAGCAAGTGTAATTGATCCGACAGAATAGTAATATCTTCAGTTACGCTCATTTGTTGATCAGGTTTAACAACCAGGCATCATCGGTCAGATCAAAAAACTTCATCCACCAGCCGCTTGCCAGGAATAATGCGAATAACAAGCTCTGTAAGCCCGCCAGTGGAATGTGTTTATCCTTCCTCGAACAAACCCATTGGAAAATTTGCCAAAAAGATAAAACCATTAATAAACTGGCGATGTAAAAGAACACGTAATTCAAAACAGTACAGTAAAAAGCAATACTGCACAAAAAAAGGACATCGCCCATCCCTAATAAATGACTGGTGACATTGACTATCTTTTTTTCTTTTAAGGAAAAATAAAGGCTGAGCAACAACAATTGTAACCCTAAAAATCCCAGGTTGATCAACACTGGCGGCCATATCGCCGAAAATGGGTGCTGCATTGTTCGGACAACAACCAGTGAAATACTAAATAACGGGAATAAAAACCAATATACAGATCTGCTTAAGATATCCTGAGCGAAAATCAGCAGCAAAATAATCAAAATAACAATTTTCAGGAGCAGCACTTAATCGGGGGTTATTTCTTTTAGTTTTTTGTCCTGATCAATTTCCCACACATTAAAGGTGCCATTACCGTTAAAATCAACTACAGCTGTGGCTCTCGCGGTAAAAGTGGTATTTGCCGCACTCACAATCTCAATCCGGTAATTGGCGCGGGCGTCTTTATCATCTGTAACCAGTTTATCCTGAATAAATCCGATTTCTGTCAGATCTTTGGAATATTTGGAGTGTTCGTAAAAATAGCTTTGTTCCAGAGCTTGTACATGGGCCAATTGCGTTTTCGCTTCTATGCTTTTAGCTTTCGTAATTAAGGGAAGCAGGTTGGGTAAAGCCAATAGTACCAAAATGCCTATTATAACTAATACGACCAGTATCTCGGTTAAGGTATAAGCCTTAACGCGTTTTTGTAATAAGGATTCAGGTTTAATCATGTTTAAAAATCAAGCTAAGCTAATATCTTTTCGATATATTTTCAATTATTTAATATATATTGTTAAATAATTGATATTCCTAATATTCATGATCCGTTTTTTTAAATTCAACTACTACTGGCCTATTTTATACATCTAAAAAATTATCAAAATTTATCTTCAAGCCCAAAGTTTCGCTATTTACGCTATCATCAATCTCGATTTTTAATTCGTGCTGGGCCTGCAAAGGTGCCTCGGGGTGTATCCCGTGCCAGTGTCTAATGCCTGACAGAACATTTACGATATCGCCAACCTTGATCTCGCGGATTAGTGATCTGCCATTGAAAGCCTGGGTGCTGAATTCAAATAGCCGTATATTAGTGCTGTTATAAAAATAAAGCATCAGGATGTTTAATAAAGTAGCGTTCAATATAAAGGTCAAGACCTGGCTCAATGAACAAATCAGAAAAAGCGTTGTAAAAGAAGTTACAGAGTGTTACGACCTGATGGACAAGGAAAGCACCAATCAACGAAACATTTTCCAGATCTGTAAAAAACAGTTAAATGCGGTGCGATCAAAGATCATTTTGAGTTATGTAAGGGTACTTGAACTGGTGGTGCTGGTTTACAAATGATCAGTTTGGTAAATCGTCGAAAAAAAGAAATAAAAACAAAATACGGATGTTTGGTTTCGCAAAATAGGGTTAAAAATATGGTTGTAAACAAGCCATTCCTTATTCATCATGTAAGCAATCAACAGCGCGTAACCGGGTAAAAAGTCAAGGCCGGGCAAGCCGCTAAAAAAACACACATGTGCCCGTTCATATAGCCTTTACTTTTTATCCCGGCGTGGGCTACTTTTGCTGGACTGGTGAATGAGGAATATAAACAATCACGCTGTGGCCAATGACAAATCTGTTAGGAGCAAAGCGAATTTCAGTTTTGTTGTGCTTGGTGGGGCTAGTGGCAGAATGAGTCCGGAGCGAAGCGTGTGGTATAATCATAGCCACCGGCGGCAACCGATGGTTTGATCTCCTGTCTTTCCCTTTTGGTTTGCCATATTCAAAAGTTTGCCGGTTTCAGATAAATCAAATATTTCAATTTTCATCATCCAGCCATTATAAGCCAGCATTACCATATACAGGTGACAATCCTATAAGCTGTAGTTTTAAACTATTCGGTATACTCTTAGCATATCCCAGTTAAGCCGTCAAAATTTATGGGGGTAAGCAAAAAATATTATGAACTAAAATATTGGGGGAAATGATAGGGTAGTAGTTTTTTCATTCAGTTTTTCTGTAAAACGTTATAATTAAACAGTTCAATATGGCTTTTTTACAGGCTTTCTCAATAAATAGCTGAAATAAAAAGAAGAAAAACATCAAATTTCTTCTCAAAATGTCGCAACCCTTTTATCCCTGTTTTGGCACATATAATTGTTTTTACTTTACCATGCTTTTGTGCGTGGTAACACTCCTAATAAAAACTGATTTGTAGATGTAAAACGACCCAATTGTTAAGGAAAACACCTTTTGTGTGTGATTTAAATCACATCATTTAGCGGCATAAACCCACTCATTTAGTGATTTATTCGCTTGGTGCAAGACCTTTATGAACCTATATTTAAACCGATGAAATAATACCTGCATTTACCTGAACTACAATGACAAGGGGCAGCAATATAGATGGTTTAGATCACTTCGTTATGAACACAGCTAAACAGGAAAAAATTCAAAGCATATTTCGCACGAAAATTCTCCCCGCGTTGATTAAACTTAATGGCTCGGTCACGGCTGATTTAGAAACTGCCATTATTGAGAACAGCAAGATTATAACGGCAGTAAAAGATCAGTATATAGCCGAAAGCGGGGAAGCCGAAGACGGGCACCTGATCTATTTTGAAAGTGGTATCGCCCGTTGTTACTATTATGATGCTACTGCTGATAAATATATTATTACCCGTATTACCAGGAAAGATGAAGCATTGATCGATATAAATGCTTACCTATATGGTTCAAGGCAGGTAGAAAACATCCAAATGCTGGAAAGTGGAACAGTGATAACACTTAGCTATACAAACCTAAAATGGCTATTATCTGAATTTCAAAACATGTATCCCACCTTCCTGTATTTCCTGGCTGAAAGGGAAAAACAGCATTTAACCTATCAACATCTTTTAAAATCAAGCGTGGAGGAAAGGACAAGAATATTCTTAACAAATAATCCCGGAATAGCCACCAGAATAAATAACGACTATATTGCTGGCTATCTCAATATGAGCAGGACAACATTCAGCAGCGCCTATACGAAACTCAGGGCCGGAAATGATAAAAATAGCTAATGCACTACTGTTTATTGAATTACCTTGCATAGTCAAAATTCGAGAAAAAATTTGTCGTATAGCCGACATTAAATTGTAGCCCACACGATACCCAAATGTTCTCCAAGCTACGCCTAAGTGTCCCCAGCGGGACAGCTATAATTTCCAGCCTTATCTATCTTCGATAACATTATATCAATATAACACACTCAAAAATTTAAAGCATGGCAACATACAAAATGAATGTTGCTTTAAAAACATAGGGAGTACCGATTTTCATACCGCCCTTTCCTGGCGTGGAAGCATTCAGAACTAAAATGACAGCCCCTAGGTGCTTACTGTCATTCATGTAAAAACCGGACGGTACTGGTAAGTTGAACTCCGGGTCGAATGCAAGGAACGCGTGGACGGCGATAAGTCCTTAGTCAATAAAAAGGGCAAGTGGCACCAGGATGGTAGCACTTTATTTTAAGTAACGGGAAAGGAAGGTAAGCAGATGAAAACATTTAATGCGGCAAGAATCAGGGACATAGCGGAGGAATTTACCTCAAAGGCAATGCTCGCCGTTTTGGCAACGCTTTGCATCCGTTTCATTATAGCTTACTTGGCTGCATCAGTAAGGTTTTACACGATGACCGCAATTGCTTTCTTTTGCTGTACTCACGCCCAAAAGAGAATTGTTAACCGTATTACTCACCACCGTAAGTTCGCTTTGTTCCCGGGTTACGCCAAACATAATTGTTCGTATGAAAACCCAGTTCTGCAGCGGGATTAGATTTTCAAGGCCGCCTCAACCCTAAAGAAAGGCAAAAACGCATCGATGAACAAACACAATACTTAGGTTATGGACAGCAGTATCACCAACAGGCAACGGTTTCAGTTTACCAATAAGGTGAAGGAGCGATTAATTTTCGTTATCTCCCAGGTCTGTATATTTTTATTTTTATATACGGGCTATGCAAAATTGAAGTACCATACCAGATTTCTCAATGGATTATACCATGTGGCAATTATCAGCCGCTTTGCCTTTTATATATCCTGGCTTGTTCCATTAGCTGAAATCTTGGTAGCTACTTTACTGGTCATTCCGCGAACTGTAAAAATAGGTTTTTATAACTTTTTAGGCCTGATGACAGTATTTACGGTTTATATCTTAAGTGTGCTGCTATGGGCGAGCAAGCTTCCATGTCATTGTGGGGGTGCCATCGAAAAATTAAGCTGGACACAGCATGTATGGTTTAATCTCGCTTTTATCGGGCTTGCCATATTCGCACTCCGCTTACTAAAAGCAAAAGATTAACTTTAAAAATAATCAAATGAAAAACTTACATAAACTTGTCTTAGGCCTCATGGTAGGCGCTATGGCAGTCGGCTTTAGTTCATTTACACACGCTGGCAACAAAGTGAGAAAAACATCAAACACCTACTATGCCGTAAAATCTCCCGACGGATTTTCCTGGCGGATAGTAAACCCAAACGATTATAATTGTGACGCTGGCGGAGCAGCTTGTGCGCCGTATGTGGCTAATTCAGCCCCGGCTGATAATACAATTCCTGCTGGTTATACAAAAGACAATATGGAACTTGTTCCCTAATTGTTTTGTATTTCTCGGTAAGTAAGAGAGCCGCCTCAAAAGTATTATGAGGCGGCCTCTTTTCATTTGAATAGCGATATTAAATCTTCCCCATTATCGGTAGTTGGATTTCGGGGAGATCTCTTTAAATTTCCGTACTGATCTATTATTAATAGTGTAGGAAAACCAGTAATGGAATAATTTTTAATTAAAAGGTGATCCATTCCTGAAATCCCCGTATTTAAATTTACAGCATTGGGAGCTGTATATAACCCGCTTTTCACACTTGCTATCCATGTTTTCCTGCTTTTGTCAATATTAATACTGACTATAACTACCCCGTCGGCGCTTAGCGTGGAATCAAGCTTCTTCAATGCTATTGCCATGTATTTACACGGCGTACAACCTGTAAACCAAAAATCTAATAAGATTTTCTTCCCTTTAAGTTTACTTAATGAAATGTGATTATTAGCGGTATCATTTAATTCAAAATCATGCGCCTTACTACCTTCAAACCTATTCTGTTTTATAATTTTAAAATACTTTAAAAGGGAAGTATCCTTAACTGTAGTTATCGCATCGTTTAAATAATAAGAGAAATCCTCAAACGATTTCCTATTCGAGTAAAGCAATAATGCTAATAAATTATCCCTAAGAAAACCGCTATAGCTTTTGTTAATATATTGGTAACATTTAGAAATAGAAAATCTTTCATTTAAAAGAAAACAAGAATCCCTTCTGTAAAGTTCAATTACGCTAGCGCAATACGAGATTGACGCAGAAAAGATAGCCGAGGAATCTTTTTTTGTAAAGTATTCAGTTGTTAGCTTTTCCTTATAATTTGAAACATAGCTAATCAAGTCCTTTAAATTCGCTTTACTGTATTTTACGGTTTGACATTTATAAAATCTTGTACTACCGATATTATCAACCATCAAAAGTTTACTTTTAAAACTTCCTAATGCTTTCCTGTTCCTTGAAATTATCCGGGACTTTAAAACATATAAAGAATCGTAAAATCTAAATCCTTCTATAACATTGGATATGCTTTCATTATGCTCATATTTCGATTTTGGACTTCTGGTTATCTTTGCCAAATCATTTTGAATGATCCATTTCTTGGAACCCCGGCCCCAGAAAATCTGCTTATTACCAATAATAGAATAGTTAATGCTATCTCTCCTTTCTATTAAAAACCCACGGATATCTTTACTTGCATCAGCATTTTGACTTCGATTAGGAAATGTGATCGTTACATAGGAAGGCGATTTATCAATATGAATTTTAAAAGCATATTTTCCATTGTTTATCGTTTTTACAGTTGTCGATTTAATGCCAAGTGATGGTCGACTATATATCGTCAGCATCACCGTATCATGATCGTTTGCAAAATCAAAATGTCCCTTAATGATTGCCGAATTAGATTGGGCAAGAGATTTAAGGCTAAATAAGGTTATTAAAATAATAGAGTATATTTTCATATCGCTTTTATCTGGTATTTTGAGGTATTCCAGTCAATTGAATTTCCTGATCAGGTATTGGTAGTGCGTATCCTGGATCATTAGGGGGAAGCATATAAGTCGTTCCGTTAATGACATGAGTGACGTTTTTTTGAAATCCCGTTTCTTTATTTAATCGTCTTAAATCAGTCCACCTTAGTCCACGTAAGAAGAGTTCTTTTTCTCTTTCCAGGAGAATTCTTTTTAATAGGCTATCCTGACCAGTTATAGCTAGTGGAATATATGTATTAGCCACATAGCGATTTTTCAAAAGTTTATTTAAATCATTTAAAGCGGCAGTTGGATTGCCCGATCTGGCATTGCATTCAGCTCGTATCAAATAAATTTCATCCGTTGCCAATCCGCTATATAATGCATTATGGATATCATAAGTCCCGCGAAATCGGAGGCCAGGCGATTGAGTACGGAAAAAAACATTCTTTCTAAGGTCATTTGCATCGTAGGAGTTATAAAGTGTACTGTCCATTTGGATATAGCTCTGCATGGAGTATCCTATTGAGCAGGTATGGAAAATATCTTCAGCTATGGGCGTTGTATAGCTAATGGAGTTTTTTTCCGGAGTGATTGTATTATAGTCAACAAGGATACTGTCTTGCAGTAAACAATTATTGGCATAGGTATATGCCTGATTGTAATTCCTGGTAGCTAAGTTTATCCTTGATAAAAGCGCATTGCAAGATATTTTACATGGTTTGGAAACCGATGTAAGGCTTGAAGGAAGAAGCCCCAATGCCATAGTTGCATCATTAAAGATCTGATTGTACGTATCTTGAACACTGCCCCTGCCGTATCGCTTGTTTATGTCAGAACTGGTAACCAGAGGAATACCCGGATCGGTAGAAGAGGAAGCTATATCGTATGGAAGGGAGAAAGCTTGAACCAAAGAATAAAATGCAAAAGCACGGAAGAATAATGCTTCACCTTTAACTGTGTTGAATTCAGCAGCCTGTTTTGGATTTGGACTTAGTTTGGCTAATCCATCTAAAACGACATTACAATAATATATTTGTTCATAAGGCGTACTCCAGTCGTTGTATGTCGTGGTGCCCTGGTATATGTCCTTGGCAAAAATATACGTATTGTGATCTACAGGGCTAACCGTTGATTTAAACGTCGCGTCCGTTACATACAAATCATCGCAAGAATAATTAATCAGTCCCGGGCTGGAAGTTGCATTAAATAACGATTCATTGTTTAACAATAATTCAAAATCTGAAAGGGTTGTAGGCACAGCAAGGGATGCATTCGGTTTTTTGTCCAAAAAAGAATCCTGCTTATTGCAACTAAAAAGGACAAGTGCAAAAAGGGTAAATAGAACCCCCAAACCTATAGGTATATAATTTTTCATGATTAATTAAATTGAGTTTTGATGCCGAAAGAAATGGTTCTTGGTATAGGTAAACTGGTTGAGAATAAATCGGGATCTAACCCTTCTTTGTTAGCTCTCCATAGGATGCCAATATTATTTAAATAACAGTAAATTTGAAACCGCTTAAATGGAGTAGCCTTTAATACGTTTTTACTAAAGTCATAAGAAAGAGATATATCCTGGAGCCTTATAAAATCACCATTTGTAACAAGGGTGGAAGAACTTGCATAAAAACTATCTCTGGCCGGGTCAAGCGGTAAAGATGGAGAGGATGGCACATTTGTAATTAATTCGTCACCTGGCTTTTGCCAGCGTTTAGTATAATCACTATTGCCAATTCCGTCTTCATATAAACCTGAATAGGAAATTGAATTCCGTCTGAAAACATAATCCAGTTTATATATCAAATTTGCCGATAGAGAGATATTTTGATAAGAAAAGGCATTTCTTAGTGATCCAAAATATTGAGGCCTTGACGAGCCATTGTATATGAGCCCGTTTAAGGGAGTATTGGCTTCTATTGATGCATAATCTTCACTTATATTGCCATTTAGGAAACCTTTGGGATTACCGTTTACCGGATCTAATCCGGCCCATTTGTAACTATAAACCGCAAACAAGGATCTGTCTACAATAGGTAAAATTTCTCCGCTATTACCATTCCCGAAGGTTAAAGCATCTTGCGTGGTCTCTGAGACATTATATTTGGTTACCTTGTCAGTTGCATAGCTTAATAAAAAGTTAGTCGTCCAGACCAGGTTTCCTCTTTTAATATTTATGGAGTTAATTGTTAAATCCAATCCGTTCCCTGCGGTGTTAGCAGTGTTACCACGGAAGGTGGAAAAACCGGTTGAAAGCGGTAAAGGTGAATCACCAATTAAATCGGTGCCTTTTTTTATGTAATATTCTAAACTGCCGGAAAGTATATCTTTTTTTAATGAGAAATCCAGCGCCATATTTAGCATTGAAATTCTCTCCCATCTCAAGTCCGGATTTCCCGGATTAACGACTGTTTCGTACTGAGAACTTGATAAATAATAATTTGCTTGTTGTTGGGTTGTGGTTACCGCTGTTACGTTTTTATCAACGTTACCATTATAACCATAGGTAAGCCTAAGTTTTGCAAAAGGAAGCCAATCTAAATGATAGAAGGGTTCATCGCTCAGTTTCCAGCTAGCACCGGCTGAATACAATGGCACAGACTTTTGATTGGTGTTAACGCCAAATAAATTAGATTTATCAATTCTTCCGCTAAGTGAAAAAACATACCGCTGCTTATAGGTATACGCGCCATTGCCAAAGTATGAAATATACCTGTCTGATAAACTTTGGAAGCTTGCTACCGAAGGAATTAGCGCAGAATTCCCTTCCGGATTAGTTGAATAATAATCAGCAAAATCAACCGGAGTAAAAGCCCCTGTACTTTTGTCAAATCCATAAACAGTATTGCCATTACTTGAAGTCGTTACGTCACTTATTTCGGCACCGACAATTGCATTAATCTGGTTTTCGTCCCAATTTTTATTATAGTTTGCCTGGGTCCGCAATCTTTGGGATGTAATATATTGATATAGCTGATCTTCAGTTCCACCTATTGGAACGGGATAAGTTAGTGATCCATCCAAACCTATCTGAGTGAATTCATTGATAAGATTTCTGGCATCATAAGTAGCTAAACTGCTGTAATCTTCAGTCAGCGAGTTACTCTTTTCATACTGGTACTTGATGTCCAGATTAAAACTCTTGAATGGCTTATATTTAATCCCGAAATTAAATCTATTATCAGTGCTATTGGTAGTATTATCCGCATTATGTAGTTCATCTAATGGTCTGTACTCCCAATCCGACAAACCATTCTGGATAGCTGTACTGGTATAACTTAACGCATAATTCTTCGCAATTGGCAATGCGTTTCCATTTGCATCAGCAAATTGAGCATAAGGATAAAGGCTTGATAAAAACCCAGATCCGTTTAGCAAGTTGCTTAGTGGGCTATTATTGGTGCCCAAAGTTTGTACAAAATTAACACCGATAGAAAAATCCAATATACCGTTAGGGCTAAAATTATAAGTGCTGTTTAAGGTAAATCTTTGGCTGGTATTGCCAACTTGATTTGTGAGATCATTATCATAACCTCCGGAAATATAGTAATCGGAATTTACGCCGCCGCCTCTTAAATTTAGATTATATTGCTGATCAACAGATTCCCGGTAAAAATATTGGCCCAATTGATTTCGATAATCTATAGACCGGAGCGGGTTTATTTCTGCATCTATTTGGCTTTGAGATAAATTCGATCCAAGTATTGCGACGACGGGTGTAACAACAGGATAAGACGGATCATTTAAAGCGTCAGTATAAAATCCCTGTTTGTATAAGGATTCTTCTACATTTATAAAGTCATTGGCATCAAGGAAATTGTTACCGTAGAACAGATCTGGTTTTTGCCCTACGGTAACATTGGAGTTAAGTTCTATTGTCATTTTACCATTCCTGACTCCGTGCTTTGTTGTAATGACAATTACGCCATTACCGGATTTTACGCCCCATATTGATGATGCGGCAGCATCCTTTAGTACTGTAATATTTAGTACATCATTTGGATTGATATTATTGATGTCCCCGTCATAAGGAAAGTTGTCTACGACGATTAATGGCTGATCATTTGCAAACATGGTACTATGGCCCCTAATGCTCAGATCAAGTCCGCTTGTTGAAACCAGGGTGTTTCGATTGAAATTCAGCCCTGAAACTACACCCTCAAGGCGATCTAATACATCATTACTTACCCTTCTGTTAAATAATGTGCTATCGACTATAGCAAAACTTCCAGTAGCCCTTTCCTTTGGCAAAGTTTGGTAGCCTGTTGAAACAACACTAACTTCGTTTAGGCTATTCCTATCCTCAAAAAGACTGATCGTAAAAGGCCCTTTATTGTTTTCATTAAAACTAGTTTCAATAGTTTTATATCCCAGGAAGCTAACGGTTAAAACCCCTCTTGCTATAGTTGCGTTGAGTATGAATTCTCCTTTTTTATTTGTTAATGTTAATACTCCGGTTGATTTGATTTTAACAGTAGCTCCGTGCAAGGGTTTATTATCAGAGGTCTCAATGACCCTTCCGCTTAGTTGAGTAACCGTCTGTGCCCTTACCTTAAAATTTAGGCAAAGCATGGCCAGTACTATATAAAGTATAGTTTTTTTCATGTAATTTCTGTTTGCGAGTTGATTAAATAATTAGCCAGATGAGACTATGAGAAGGAAAGCGGCAACCTGAAGTTGACTATTAACTATTAAGCTGATCGTAGGTTGCCGTTTACCTGATATTTATTCAGGTGCACAAATGATATTCTTTAATAAGCCTTTATGGGAAAGGCAATAATTTAAACTAAAAATTATCCTAATGATTGATAGTTTAATTGAGTGCTCGTTTTGTGACTTCATCGTTTTGATTTTTATCAAAACCTCAAGCCAAATAGAAGAACTTAACTCCCGAAGGAGCCGGGCACTGCTTTTTGATTCGTCTACACAATGGACCGCTTAGGACGGCTCCCCCAAAGGGAGATACTACCCGAGGACAGCACCAGACACAAATCGCAAGCAGGCCCGGAGCCCCAGGTATATAGGGTTTCCGGACGCTCACTTACTCCTCTTTGTGTCTTAAAGTTCCTAAGCTTGTGTAGACGTGAGGCTCTGGTGAGCACCATAATAATTACAAAATGATGCTTCAAATTTATAAATTAATTCTAATGCTATAATTTGTTACATGATCTAAAGGTAATAAGTATTTTTTCCAATAGCAAATTTGCTATTACTTATTTTGATTCATAGGTGTCTATTTGTTACTGTGAAATATTTAAAAGATCAGGAATTCTTGGACAAGTTCGGAAAGAAACTAAAAAAGGCGCGTGAGGCCAAAGGCTTGTCACAAGAACAACTCGCATTAATCACGGAAATTTCACAAAGTCAAATAGCCAGAACAGAACTCGGTCAAGTTAATACAAGTATAAGCCACGTAGCCACTTATGCGAAAAAGCTTAATATCGATGTTAGAGAATTATTTGATTTTTCTGATTAAAACCTCCTTTTTTTCAATCGATTCACCGTTGTTCTTTTTGTCTTTTTACTCGTTTCGTTTAGCTTAATTTGGCCGTGTTCCAATGCGTTGATTGTTTTCTCGGCTTCATCTGGATTACTTGCATAAATGCTATCCAACCATTTAGTGCCTGCTGTATCAACTTGTCGAACCAGCCGATACTTAATATCAACGGACTGTAAACGATTGTTCTCTGCCCAAAAATGACCGCATAAACCCACACTGATGGCGGTTACAATTAGTAACATTACCCCGGCAATAATCCAGCTTTTGGTTTTAAGATCAAACTCATGCTTTACTTTTACAGGCGATGACTTTCTAATCACCTCTAAAATTGGCTTAATCTCTGCCAATGTGCTTTGTATTTGCTCCGCCGGGTAGTTGATATTGAGTTGGCTAATGGCCACTTTCAATTCTGCATTTTCCTTGTTATATCTTACTAAAAACACTTCAAAAATCTTTTGCAACGCCTCAAAGTGAAGCGTGAAATCAGTATTTTTCACTTCTCGCTTTTCCAGCTCAACTATCTTTTTAATCAGGCTATCTATTATCTCCTCATTTCCGTCCATTCTTTCGCTCAGCTCGTTTAAATCTTTCATCTTGACATTCCTCTACTTTGTAATTGTCCATTTTCCATTTCTTTCCTTTTACCATAAAAAATCTAATTACCGCGTATTGGTTCGGGCTTGTTTCTTCCGGTGCCTATTACGACCATGAATGGCCTCGTCGTCAATGTCATCCACGATATCAATATCAAATCCCACATCCATATTAGGGAAATCCACTTCAGGCTTTAAACAAGTGTTTTGTTCGGCCTTGTTCTGACATTCTCTTTCCTGTTTAGCGTTTTCCATTACCTCCCTTAGCTGATCTGCCAAGCTCTTTTCCGGTTTAACCTGCTGCTGTTCTATTGCCTGGCTAAGCTTTGCATAACATAAACTGCGGTCGATCTGTGAACCTTTAAATTTGTATTCGCCTTTACTGAAACTGATACCCTGCACCTCGGTAGTGCCACTCTTATATTTCAAGTGAGTGCCAATGCCCTGTTTAGCCAATACCTGCTTTAACTCATTGATATTTTTTACTTTTTTGCTGGCCGCCCTGATGGTATCAAATAATTCATATTTGATTTTGTCCTCACCTTTAAGTTGCTGACGGTTGACCCGCTCTTTACCCGGTGATAGATAAAGACCGTGCTTTAAGGTCAATTCCTTAGCTACCTGTACATTCCGCTGCTTTTGAAAATTATCGGATATGGTTTTACCATTGTTGTTTACCCTGTTGTAAACGATGTGGATATGCGGGTGATCTTTATCCTGGTGTTTAACAATTAGGTACTGCGTGTCCTGTATTTTCATTTTTTGCAGATACTCTTTCGCCATATTTACCATTACTTCATCATTTAACTTAGCAACATCGTTTACGCTCCAGCTTAAAGCAATATGACCAACTGCTTTTCCTAAATTGGGATTGTACTTTCGTTGCAAATTAAAATCATTGATGATCTGGTTGGCCTGCTGCATTCTTACGCCTGCGGCATCCAATATTACCGCATCATGCTTCTGTACCACATAGCGGATACACCCGCCAAAGCTTTTACCCGTTATCACTTTCCCTATCATTGTTATTGAGGCGTTTCAAAGTAATATCTATCTCGTTCAAAATTTTACCGCAATCCCTAACTACCGTTAATAATCCAAGCTGATGCGCAAGCTTTGTTAATTGATTCAAGTTATTGGCAAGCTCGGCAAGCATCCAAAGGATGCGCCGCTCGTCGTCCGTTAATCTCGGTACCACCTTTGCACTTTTAGCGGCTGCTCTTATCCAACTGCTTGACCGCATGCCTGCGGTTTTGGCTTTACTATTGATATAAAAGCGCTCGGTCGCTGTCATCCTGATGCGGATAATCAACTCCCGCTTAACCCTTTTCTTTGGTGCGCCACCTTTGTTTTTTGGCTGGGTTAGCTGTTGCTTATTAGTTGTCTCTACTGTTGCTTCCATAGGTTACCTCCTTACTCTTTCTTCAATTTTTCCCTTTTGCAACCATCGGGCGCAAAAGGCAAGTTTGCCCGGTGCCGTCAGGCATCCGGGATGTTTTTGTGGCAACAAAAACACAAACTTGCTCCTTACTATCGGATAGAATATCCCGGTACTGTTTATCGCGGTACTTTGTATCGCAAATGGTTTTAAGCTGTTCATTTTACATACCTGCTTTGTCCGTAAGTAAGGTGACCCTGCTTGCGATGTGCTTATCAAAAGAAGGCTCGTAAATAATGTACTCGTGATTAATCAGTTCCTTTAGGCACTTGTGATAAGTGGCCGGTGAACGGATGCCGGATGTTGCCATCAGCGTGCTTCTTGTTACCCGGAAAGGGGTACTGTACTGCTGTTCCTGCCATAAGGAAAGCATAGCCGTATATAAGCTGATATGAAAAGGACCAAGCCCTTTATGTTTTTGGATTGCCTTTAGCAAGGCCAGTTCAGGAGGTGCCTTTTTCATTTAACACCTCCTTTTTCTAACAGCTTCATGATGTCCTGGTAACGGTAATACATCATGCCGCCTATTTTAGAATAGGTGAGTGTGCCGTTAACACGTAGGTTCTGTAAGGTGCCGGGCGATATTCCCAGCAGTTTTCTTACCTCGTTGCTTTTCAGCCATTCTTTGTTTTGTGGTTTTGCATTGCCGCCGAATGCATCTTTCAGTTCCTGTACCAATTCTGCCTTGAACTGTTTAAGGTCTTCTTTAGTTAAAATCTCTACTTGCATCTGTACTCCGTTTTTGGTTAACGGGACGAATGTAAATTGCGAAATAGCTGATCTCATGACCATCAGTTTCCGATGGTCATGTATAAGAGGCGAACAAGACGAGTGTTATTGAGGCTAACTAATTGATAGGGTACTGTTTATAGCATCAATAAAGACGCATGGTGAAAATATCCAAACAGCATAAGAAAGCCATTTTAGGATTTATTGATTTTCTTGACTGCTTTTTTTGGGGTGTCAGGAACTATTTTAAATAGCTTATTTTCAGGCGGCACCAAAGTGCCTTTAACGCCTATGTCATTTTGTTTATCAGAGAAATAATTCTTAGCAGTATCTATGGGGATGTCCTTGGCGTCGATTGAAAAATACTTACTGATCATCTTGTAATAGGGTGTCTTATGATCACAGCGGAGTAGTTTCCGTTCTGAAGGTAATTGCAGACCGCGTAGCTGCTGAATCAAGTCAATTACTGTCGGCAGGTGGCCTTCTTCTATCCTGATCTTCTGCACAACATCATACTCTTTCATTTCGCTGATCTGCTTCTCTAATGCTACTATTTGGTTTTGCAGCCTGGCGATAGTCGCGTCTTTCTCTGTGTAGACCTCCAACCTGGGGCGAACGGCCCACTGGTCGATAGAATTCAAGTAATCGGCAAATGCCCGCAACTGGGCCTTTTGAATATTTGTTCGCTCATGTTTAGTTTTGGAGCCAGGATTATCTTCTTTGATCAAACCTGCAATGCCGTCGTGTATAAGATCCCGTAAGTGCTTATAAAATTCAACCTCTTGCGAGCCTGCATTTACTTCTAAAAAGTACTTTAAATGATATTTATAAAATGGTTCAAATTCATTTTCCTTACGTTCATATAAATTATTCAAAAAATGACGGTCATAATGGCCCCGCCACCAGGAAAAGGGCATGCCAATATCGAACGGATGTTCGCGTTTTTTGAATCGGGCAAGGGGTTTGAAGTATTCTTTCATAGGGATAACTAATTGACCAATATGAACAAAGATGATAAAATTTAGAATATTCCTAAACTGATATCATGTGCCTAATACTATCTTGGCGGTATTTGCTTTCGACAATTTTTCTAAACCATTGTGAAAAAATATGTAATGAAATAATTGATCATGTTCATTTATCAATTATTGATCACAAAGTGCATAATTTAATTCTATCATGTTGAGGTTTTAATAATTGAAGCCAATACCTGAATACACTATTTATTATTCCCATCTTTCATTTTATTTATATCCACTAACATCGTTTTTATCATTAATAGCCTAAATATATACATCTACTAATTTGTTTAGTTAGCTTAGCAACTCACATTAGCTATGTTCTAATATCTTTGCGTTAAATTTAAAATTATGAAAACAACTCCAATATATATCAAGGATTTAAAATTGACAAATATTAGAACATTTGGAGAAGTTGAGTTAAATTTCGAAAACGAAGAAGAAACGCTCCCCCAATGGACTCTTATTTTAGGAGATAATGGAATAGGAAAATCTACTTTACTGCAATGTGTAGCCTGGATGAAACCATTGTTTTTGTACGAAAAGGACAATAAAATTTCTAATTATATTCCTTCGCCATTTATTACTGATGAACAAAATGATAGATTTATTGGATTGGTTAGTAAAAGTCATGACGCATACAAAGCTGGCTCAAGCATTACAGCAAATTTTCAATCAAACAAATTTTTAAAATCGAAGACAATAACCGCAAAAGATGATATTTGCACAACATCTGTCGATTTTAAAATTAATGAATACGAAGAATTATTAGACGTTAAATTTGATTTAAAAACTACTAAAGGAAATAATTTTTATAACAATGAAGTTGTTATATACGCGTATAGTGCGTCTCGTACATTAGGAAAATTAAATATTTTTGAACCGGAAATGGAAAATATGATTCCTGATTTTATAAACGAAAAAACTATCTTATATGACGCTGAGCAAATTCTAATCAATATTAATCATGGATTATTAGGCGCTAAGGGGAATGAGAAAAAACGATATATAGAATACAACAATAAAGTAAAAGAGATGTTAGTCTCCCTTCTTCCTGATGTTAAGCACGTAGATGACATTCTTGTAATTGCTCCTAGACTGGTAAATAAAAGAATGAGAGAAAGCGAAGTGCTAATAACTACTAAACACGGTAAAAAAATACCCCTGAATGATTTTAGTTTAGGTTATAAGAACGCAGTTTATTGGTCAATGGATTTATCTTGGAGGCTGTTTAATCATTATCCAGAAAGTAAAAATGCACTAAGAGAGCCTGCAATAGTTCTAATCGATGAAATCGATTTGCACTTACATCCCAAGTGGCAGACTGAAATCATTGAAAATTTATCTAAGCACTTTCCAAATGTACAATTTATAGTAACTTCTCATAGCCCATTAATGGTGCAGGCAGATGCAAAGGCAAATTTTGCTGTTCTACAGTTTAATATAGACGATGAAAGTGTTAAAGTGATAAATGAAACTATTGGCGTTGATGGATGGAGGATTGATCAAATATTAACAAGCGAATTTTTCGGTTTAAAATCTACACGTGGAATTGAGTATGAAGAACTTTTGACGAGAAGAACTTTTTTAATCAATAAAACATTGACTGCTAAAGAAAAAAAAGAGCTTAAAACTATAACCGAAAAATTATCACAATATCCATCAGGTGACACTGCGGAAGAAGTTGAAGATAAAAAAATCATTAGGCAGATAATTTCTGATTTTAAAAAATCAGGTAAAGTCATCAAAATATGATTACTGTTGTTAGGCCAAAATCTGTTCCTACAGTTTTATTAGGGAGAGGTGTTGTTGAAAATAAGAAAAATTGCGATCTATTTGATGGGACACCACTTGCAGCTAATAGAATTAAGTTGAAATTTTCGATTTACTCAGCAATATATAATGACCCTTCAATAAAAAAAATTCTTAGAAAGGCTCAATACAACAAATGTTGTTTCTGCGAAAAATTTCAAATTGACGAATACGCAGAGGTCGAGCATTATCGTCCGAAGTTAGGTTACAAGACAAAACGTACCGATAAAATTAAAAAACCAGGATACTATTGGCTCGGTTATACCTGGGAAAACTTATTTTTTATTTGCAAACCGTGTAATGTTAAGAAAGGTAATATTTTTCCTTTATTCGATGAAACTAAAAGAGCGAAAAATCATGGCAATTTGATCACAAATGAAAAGCCATTAATCTTAAATCCAATAGGGACTGGACAAAATGACCCAAGAAAACACATTCAGTTTGTAAATCAATACGTGATTGGAACTACGGATGAAGGCAGAGCAACTGTTGAGGCTTGTAAATTGGATAGAGATGGCCTTGATATCTCAAGGCAAGCCCACCTTGATGAATTGGCTGAGCGCATATTAACAATTATTGAAAATATGAATAATTTGGAGTTGCCCGCTGTTAAACGAGCTATTACTTACTTGAAAAATTCCATAAAAAAAGAAGCTCAATTTTCTGCAATGTCAATAGATTATATTAATAATGAATCACCTATATTAATAACATAGAAGATAATTTTTGTCCCGCTAATGTTAAGCCTTCAGATTGAGGAAAAGCAGTAATTCGGCTAAATTCTCTTTTAATTTCTGATACGCGGATTAATATGTAATCTCTATTTTCTGCACCAAAAGATTTTGCTATTGCTGTGTAAAAGTCTAATATGGCTCTGAAAACAAACAGACCATGCAATACTCCACGCAAAGGTCGTTCTTCATTTCGCCATGGAGAATAAAAAAGATGTCTATCATTTTTCTTAATCATGGGGATAACATTTTCAATGAGGGTTAGATAGAGGTGCATACTTTCATGCAAAATAGACTCAGCAACTCGCAAGTTTGAAATCACAAAATTATCCTGACACAAAGAAAAAAAAATAGAAAATGGTATGTCAGGGTGACTATAACTTATGTCAGTTTCCGGATTTTCTGATTCGATTATTTGTACAGACTTTACCAATTGGAAAATAAGTGACTGCAAAGGCTTAACTTCTCCAAGAATATTTAGCGCACCATTTATTTTCTCGACTTTTTCAGCAAATGAAGCACTAATATCTTCTGTTATTATGCCGTGGTTATTATAAAAACCATCAAGGCTATCCGATGGAAATGCTATCTGAATTTTACCGCCAGTATTAATTAATTGAAGTGCTTTTTCTTTTATAGTTTCATCTTTAAGAATACAACCAGTTATACTATACTTATCATGATTTTGAAAAATATTCTTTAAAGATGTATCCCATTTATGATCTATAACTAAGTCAGCAATATCACTGTCCCATAATGGAAATGGATTATGTATAAATTTTAATATGCGTTTGCTTATTTCCACCTCTATAGGTTTTTAAAGGTATAAACGATAGTATAACGGATAAAGTTGTAAATTTTTGAAACAGCGTGATGGGATTGTTTAGATATTTCAAAACTGAAAGCTGAATTGTTCAAAGGGCTCACTACTTTTGAAATATCGTCGGAATTGGAGGAATTAAATAAAAGGAGATAGCCACCATTATCGTCTTTCCAATCCGGGTTAAAATGCAAAACTAGTCTATGCGTTTCATCACCATTGATATAGTCATTATGAACACCGATATGTTGTGAGTTAACCAATTTATGGGCAACAACATCTACCAATTCAAATCCAGAAACATGAAAGGCTTCTGTAAATTTAGTTTTAATTGAATCTAGGAATTGAGGCTCAACCAAACACTTTACATTATTTGGTAAATTGATGCTAAAAAGGCTAAATTCATATTGCTCATAGAAATCCGTTTCTACTAAATGCCATTCCTGTGTCTTTTGAAACCAATCATAAATTGTATGTTCAAAACCATTACTTAGCACAGAAGTACAACTAAAGTGGGGATATGGGGTATTGTAAACTACAGCGGAGGAAAGATTAAGAACTTCTTGCTCAGGCATATTGTTTAGTAAATTGCGCAACAACATTACGCAGGTTTTTAATTAGAAAAAGCTGGTCAGAGCAATATACTGAAGGATTATTAAAACCATTCTCATCACTCCATCGATTAAGAATCATCCCGCCTCCACATACGTGTAGCTCGGAACAATTTAGGCATTTTGAATTTTTTGGCCGCTGCATATCGCAGTACTCCATAAACTCTTCGGATTTTAGAAAATCCATGAGTTTCACGTCTTTAATATTAAAGCTTTGAGTAAATTTATCTGCACCATTATAGGTACTCTTTAACGTATCATTTTTCATTATTGAGCCATCCGTATCAATAATTACTATTGCGAAATTAGTTAAGCCTAAACCCTCTTTTGACACAGATCCTCCTAGTAAAACCTTAAGCATATCATCTAAAACCCTTATCTGGAGAGGCTCAGAATCACTTAAATATACTTTTAATAAATCAACCATCCATTCTCCATATTCTGTAGAATTAAATGATGTCTTATTTAAAGGTAGTTTGCTATGGTTACCATCCTTATAAAGAAAGTCTACACTAGGTGCCGAAAGGGTTTTGAAAAAGTTATATACTTCTTTTGCATCTGAAAGGGGATCAATAACAGCTAATAGCCCAGCGTTTAAAAACTTTGAGTCTGGATGAGCTACTAAAATCTCTAGCCCTTTTAAAACCTGTTTAAAAGTTCCGACGCTTTGATGATTAACTCGATACTTATTGTGAATTTCTTCGGGTCCATCAATGCTAACTGCGACACTAGCACGAAAACGAGAGCAAATTTTTAAAAGCTCATTGGTTGTTAGAATTCCATTAGTTTGAATACTTATCGGATAATCTTCAGGGAGGACGTTACGGAGTTGTTGAAGTAAATGTGTAAGTTTTTTTTCACCCAATAAAAAGGGTTCACCACCATGAAGAACAACGCTAAACCTTTTCCTTTGATATTTCACAAAGTCGTTAAGAGAGTCGCATAGTGCTTCGATTGTTTCTTCTGAAATAAATTTAGAGAGATTTTTCCAATTATCATCACCCATATTATAGACATAGCAGTAAGTGCAATTAATATTGCATCTACTAGCTACCTTTACGAGTACTGTGTCTAAACCATCAATATAGGTGGTGTTATCTACCACGGTTGTGACGGTTATGGGCACGATCATATGCAAACATTTGGTTTACACTGTCGTTTTTCACTTCTTCCATTAACCTTTTTAAAACCGTATCAGGCATCTGACTTGCTTCGACTATAACCTGTGTTGGTTGTACAGAAATTACATTAATTTCTCCATGCGAATCTGAATGATTGATTAAATCCATAATGAATTTTTTTTGTAAAGATAAACAAAAAAATAACTCTAAATTTAAATATATCAATCAGCTAAAAATCAATTACTTATAAAATAAATGACCAAAAGATTCAGGCCTTTAGATAATTAAAAATTTTAACTTTTAAATAATTAGTAAGTTGTAAATCAGTAATATACAAATTAAAAATACTTTGTAAAGTCATTTTAATTAAAATAAAAAATAGAAATAAAATTATTTGGCATAAACATAGTAATTGATCAATGCCTAACGTTACCTACATGTTAAAAATTGCGGTATCCCTGAAGAGTGGCAGATTGGAAACCGATGTTAGGACCTTAAGCTGTAACCGGTGGCTAGTATACATTTACGATCGGCCTCAGAAACTGAGCTATGTACTGTATTTGTTCGCGAATCGGCGTTGACGCTTCCAGTAGATCTATCACAAAATCAAACCTATCTTTTGGAGAGCAAGTTTCCCAATGAAAAAAGTGTTATTTGATAGCTTTCTTCTGGTGGCTTAGTAAATTTTATTCATGATGATTTCATCAGGTATTAATTGATTATCCATTTTTCTAATTTTACAAATTTCGATTGACTATAAGGTGCAATTAGGCACCTTATAGTCTTAATAATAATTTAAATTGCAACGTACTTCTGTTTAAGTTTAGCCATATCCTGGCTAACTTTTAAATCCAATATTTTAGCATAATGCTGCGTGGTTTTAATATTTGTATGGCCGAGCATTTTGCTAACCGTTTCTATAGGGACATTATTTGACAATGTGACGGTAGTCGCGAAAGTGTGCCTTGCTAAATGGAATGTTAAGTGCTTAAATACATCTGATAGGTCTGCTATCTCCTTTAAGTAAGCATTCATCTTTTGATTGCTTAAAACAGGTAATAATAAGCCCATATTTTCGCATTGCGGGTGATCTTTATAACGGTTCAATATTTCTAAGGCTACGGGCAAAAGCGGTATTCTTGAAGTTGTATCTGTTTTTTGCCTGTTTGTGAATATCCATTTATCACCGTCCATGCCAATACCTATCTCGTTTCTCCTTAATTTTTTAACATCGGCGTAAGATAATCCGGTATAGCAACAAAAGACAAAAACGTCCCGCACCTGTAATAAACGTTCAACAATAAATTTCTTATTGGCGATAGCGTCCAGTTCTTGTTGTGTTAAATAAGTACGTTCTTTTGCCTTTGCAGATGATTTGAAATTGATAAAAGGGTTCTGCTTTAGCCAGCCATTAGCAATACAATGGTTAACTATCTTTTTAAGATGTTTAATGTATTTGGCAGCAGATACACCAGTAATTTTACAATTAACTTTCAGGTAAAACTCAAAGTCAGTAATAAAAGCATGGTTTAATTGGCTGATCTCTATATCTGTTTTACCATATTTTTCTTGCAGGAAACCAGTAAGGTGTTTTTCAGAGGTGTTATACCCTTTCAATGTATTAGGCTCAAAACCGTTTCCGATTAATGCTTTAACTTTAGCATTATGCTCTTTGAATAATTCCATCAGGAAACGGCTTTTTTGGTTCTTCCCTGTGAATTGGTTCTGCAAGCTTTCGGTTGTTACTTGCTGGTTTGAATCAATTAAAACCTGGTGTGCATTCCGAAGTTTGGTCTGCAGGCTGTCGAGATAGTTGTTAAGTGCCTTAATTTCTTCTTTGGTTCCAATTGCACGTCCTGCATGGTTGTTCCATTTGGTTGGATCACAATCGCGTCCTACGGATATATCCGCGCGTTTGCCACTAACTGTGATTCGCATGTAGATGGGCATTGCACCCCCTTTGTAGTTTTTTTGCTTTCTAATATAGAAAAGCAGATGGAAATTACTCATAATTACAAGCTTAAAAGTTAAACAAAAGTAAGTTTGTAGCCTGCTTTTATCAAGATGTTCACTCGCTGAACAGGTTGACAATCAATTAATTATAAGCAATTCGGTGCGTAGTTATTTCCCGTTTAGTTACGCACCGAATTACGCTCATTTTTGTTGCGTTTTGGTGCATAATATGGTGTTTTGATGCTAACAAAAAACCCTGCAAACTTTTGATTTGCAGGGTTTTAGCACCTTTTGGTATTGTTTTTTGTAGCCCGTAGGGGAATCGAACCCCTGTTTCTAGAATGAAAATCTAACGTCCTAAC
>OLKV01000183.1_pt1 | contig 27445 bp, 23 predicted proteins | sample 1604391 | NCBI WGS metagenome assembly OLKV01 (sample SAMEA104055711, study PRJEB20765) | soil metagenome | isolation source: soil | reverse complement strand
TGTACTGACTTTGCCATTTACTGCCAAACACTTTTGAATATCTCTCCATTTTTGTTTACTGTTGTGTAAACCTATTTCAGGACAAGACAACGAGTACTCGCGCGAGTTTTATAACGAGCCACGCAGATGGAATGATTTGGTACGCACTCAATCATTGTTACGCAGGGTAGCTATGTACAATCCGCAGGCTAACCAATATATCCAGAGTTTTGATGTGTTAAGGCCAATTCCGCAGGATGAAATTAATGCGGTACTTACTGGCACGCCAATACCACAAAACCCGGGTTATCATTAATTAAAACATATTGCTTCACGCCAACTGTTGTCATTAAGAGAGCGGTTGGCGTAACGAAGCCCCTCGCCCAATAAAGAAGGATAATTGTTGATACATAAGTGTTTGGTTTATTAAAAGGCTGCAAGGAGTTGCAGCCTTTTTTTGTGGGTCAGTGAGAAATGTCGATTGACATGTAGTTCCTCCTCGCTATGACATAGTTTTATTATTTGCAGGGTTCGGGAAACACAATCGTAAAAATCCGTCAAATCTTCAAAATCCCGGTTCAGACAAGCTATCGTTTCATACAAACAGGCTTCTTTTAATGCCCATTTCCAATCCACGCAATTCGGCCAGCCCTTTTAAACGGCCAATTACAGAGTAACCCGGGTAGGTGTTATAATTAAAATCATCCAGCAATTTATGACCATGATCCGGGCGCATAGGGATAGCTATATCCGTCCGTCCCGTTGCTGCCCGCCGTTGTTGCTCGGCAATTATGTTTTTCATGATGGCGTACATGTCGTTACTGCCATCAAGGTGTTCCGCTTCATAAAAGCTGCCATCATCTTCGCGCCTTACATTGCGCAGGTGCAAAAAGTGAATATGGCTGCCTAAGCGGGCAACTATTCCCGGCAGATCATTATCCTTGCCTGCGCCTAAGGAGCCGGTACAAAAGGTTATCCCATTGCTGGGCGATGGGCAGGCATTTACAATATCTTCAAGGTCTTTTTCGGTTGAAACTACCCTTGGCAGCCCTAATATAGGGAATGGCGGATCATCGGGGTGGATGCACATTTTTACCCCTATTTGTTCTGCCGTTGGGATAATGGCCCTGAGAAAATAAGCGAGGTTTTGTTTTAACGCCGCGGCATCGGTGTTTTTATATTTTTGGAGGTGTTGTTTAAACTCTGCAATTGTAAATACTTCATCAGTACCCGGTAAGCCTGCCATTATCGTATTGGTAAGCAATGTTTTTTCGTCGGCAGTTAGTCTGTCGAGGTAGGCTTTTGCCGTATCCTGCTGCTGTTTGCTGAATTCGTTGTAGGCTTCCTCACGTTCAAGAATATAAAGATCAAACGCCGCAACAGCGGGAGCATTATATCTTAGTGCCGATGCATTGTTATTAAGGCGAAAATCAAGATCAGTACGCGTCCAATCCAGCACGGGCATAAAGTTATAGCATACAATTTTTATCCCTTCGTGGGCGAGATTTTGCAGGGTTTTAATGTAGTTTGCGATATAGCTGTCGCGATTGGGGCCTGCTATTTTTATGTCCTCATGAATATTTACACTTTCCACCACCGACCATTGCAGGCCTGCGGCCTCAATTACAGCTTTCCTTTTTTTAATTTCTTCGATGCTCCATACTTCGCCACTTGGCAGGTGATGTAAAGCGGTTACAATTCCGGTAGCACCGGTTTGTTTGATAGCCGGCAAAGTAACCGGGTCTGATGGGCCAAACCATCTGAATGTTTGTTCTAAATTAGTCAACATAATATTATAGTGTTTTTTTGAGGAGAACCAGGATTTGAGAACCAAGAGTCAAGAACCAAGAATCAAGATATAAGTTAGAACTATTTATAATCAGCCCTTCCCTTTTTTTACCAACTACCAAACGTTTTTCCCTTGGATCCCGACTCTTTGATCTTGACTCCATACTTTGCTAAAAAGTGTATTATTAGTGTTTAAAATGATGAAAGATAAGTACAAAGTTATATTTTTGCAATCGATTGCAAAAACTTATTGCAGATTGCTTAAAATCACTTAATTTAGTACCCTTATAAGGCAGTATAAATAACCAACTATTATATAACCAGGGCTATATTTACATGGATATAAACAGATTACTTTTATGAGCGGTCAGGCAAAAGAAGTTACCATATATGACATTGCAACCAAACTAAATATATCCGCCGCTACGGTAAGCAGGGGGCTTAAAGATCATCCGGGTATAAACAAAAATACCAAAAAGAAGATTTTAACCGCCGCCGCAGAGATGGGTTACCGTTCCAATTCATTTGCAAGCAACCTTCGTAAAAAAAGCAGCAACATTATTGGTGTTATTGTGCCAAGGCTCAACAGCAGCTTTATGTCGGATGTTATTGCCGGTATTGAAAAGGTGGTTAATGAGGCAAACTATAACCTGTTCATCAGCCAGTCGCTGGAGTCGATGCAAAAAGAGGTGAGCAACGCAAAAGCAATGTTTAATAACCGGGTGGATGGTTTGCTGGTGTCTCTTGCTTATGATACCACCGACATCGCTCATTTTGAGTCGTTTATTAATCGTGATATTCCGGTAGTGTTTTTTGACCGGGTGTATGAGCATAATAAATTCCCCTGCATTTATATCGATAATTTTAAAGCCGCCTACGATATCACCACACATCTTATTGAACAGGGGTGTACCAGAATAGCCCATATATCTGGAAATCAGCTGCGCAATGTTTACGCCGATAGGTTTAAAGGATATAAGCAAGCGTTAAAAGATCACGATCTTGTTTTTGAGGATGATATGCTTATCATTAACGACCTGAGCGCCAAAGCCGGCATCGAGGCGGCGGAGCTGATCCTCAAAATGACCGAAAGGCCCGACGGAGTGTTTGTATCGAATGACCAATGCGCCATAAGCTGTATGCAGGTTTTAAAAAAACATGGGATAAACATACCTGCAGATATTGCTTTTGCGGGGTTTAATAACGATTCAACATCGTGTGTTATTGAACCTAACTTAACAACCATTGATTATAAAGGCTATGAAATGGGTGAGGTGGCCGCCAAAATTATGATTAACCACTTAAATAAAAGCGACGACCTGCAACAGACGCATAGCCTTATTTTACGATCGGAAGTGATTATACGGGAGTCGTCGTTAAAAAAAGGAATAAAGAAGTAAAAATTAATATTGTAAGCCATTTACATGAATAAAAAAATACAAGTAGCCATTGTAACAGGAGGCGCATCGGGATTGGGACTTGCCACAGCCAAAAAGTTTGTTGAAAATAATATCAGGACAATTATTATCGGCAGAAATAAAGAAAATTTAACAACCGTTGCCGCCGAACTGGGCGAGCTTTGCAGCTATAAAGTTTTCGACCTGGGGCAGTTAAAAGCAATCCCGCAACTGGTAGCGGACATAACCGAAGAGTTTGGACAGATAGATATATTAGTAAATAACGCAGGCATCAACCAAAAAAAGCCATTTACTGAAGTTACCGACGAGGATTTTCAACAGGTTATTCACACTAACGTAACGGCTGTATTTGCATTAAGCCGCGAGGTGGTAAAAACAATGTTGATCCATAAATCGGGCTGTGTAATCAATATCAGCTCCATGGCCGCTCAATATGGAATCCCTTATGTAATTGCTTACACCGCAGCCAAAACCGGCATTGAAGGCATGACGAAGGCTATGGCCGTTGAACTATCGCCCGAAGGAATCAGGGTAAACTGCGTGGCACCCGGTTTTATTGCAACCAATATGTCGGCAAAGGCATTGGATAATGATCCGCAACGGAAGCAAAAAGTACTTTCGCGCACGCCGATGGGTAAATTAGGCGAGCCTGATGATGTTGCTGAAGCTATTCTTTACCTGGCATCAGATGCAGCCAAATATCTTACAGGTGTAATATTGCCGGTTGATGGCGGAAATTCAATTGGGTTTTAAGACGGGAAAAGAAGACGTTAAAAAAGCGATGAGTTTTAAATTCATCGCTTTTTTTTGTTTTACAGTTATCGGGTAAAAATGCTTACCAGAAAAGAGTATAAAGCGCTACCAGGATACCGCCAACTATACAGGCACCAATAGTAAAGCCGGTAGATGTACGGAACATTTTAGTATCAACTTCGAGCGCGTTTGCTTTTGTGCCTTTAGCATTTTCAATCATTGAGATTAAGTACATGCCAACCATACAAATTACAAACACTATTCCCATACGATCAAGAAACGGGATCTCGTATAATTTAGTTACGCCATCTTTTTGAACTACCAATGTTGAGAAACCAAAGTTCTTCAAAAATTCGAGGTTGGTATACAATGGCATCAATTTAAATACTACCGAAAGCACAAACCCTCCGATAGTTGAAAAAAGCGCCGCATTTGATGTGCTCTTTTTCCAGAAGAAGCCAAGGATGAACATTGCAAAAATACCCGGCGATACAAATCCGGTATACTCCTGTATAAAATCAAAGCCACCTTTTTTATCGATACCTAAATGCGTGCATATTAAAACGCCCACTATCATGGCTACCACCACAGTAATTTTACCAACAGTCACCATTTTCTTATCGGTCATTGCGGGGTTAAACTTTTTGTAAATGTCCATTGTAAAAATGGTAGCAATACTATTGGCTTTACCTGCCAGGGAGGCTACTACTGCGGCAGTAAGTGCTGCAAATGATAGCCCTTTTAACCCTGATGGTAATAAGTTAAGCAGCACAGGGTATGATCTGTCGGGATTTAACTCCCCGTTTTGCATTAACTCGCTATGAAATACATTTTCTTTATAAAGTATGTAAGCAGCAATACCAGGTAATACCACAATAACAGGCATTAATAATTTTAAAAATGCTGCAAAAAGGATACCGCTGCGGGCAGTTTTTAAATCGGCACCTAAGGCACGTTGTGTAATGTACTGGTTGCAACCCCAATAGTTAAGGTTTACAATCCACATACCACCTATTAATACGGTAAGGCCCGGCAATGAGGAATAATTTGGATTATCCCTTTTCAAAATCATGTGGAAGTGATCACTGGCCTGGCTGCCCATCAGCTTAAGCCCGTTAACAATGCCCGAAGTATGGTAATGTGTTGATACCAGGTTAATGGCGATGTAGGTAGTAACTAAACCACCAAGTATTAAAAAGAAAACCTGGATAACATCGGTATAGCCAATAACTTTCATACCACCAAGGGTGATAAATACGGCAAATGTGGCCAAGCCCACAATACATACCCAGGTATTGATACCCGAAATGGTATGCACCGCCAATGCACCTAAAAATAATATGGATGTTAGATTAACAATTACGTACAGCAATAGCCAAAACACCGCCATAATCATGGCTACGGTTCCGTTATACCGCTGACTTAAGAATTGCGGCATGGTGTAGATCTTATTTTTAAGATATACCGGGATAAAAAATATGGCTACTATTACCAGAGTGGCTGCAGCCATCCATTCATAAGTGGCAATGGCAATACCCATTTTAAATCCGTTACCGCTCATTCCCACCATTTGCTCGGCAGAGATATTAGAAGCGATAAGCGACGAGCCGATAGCCCACCAGGTAAGCGAACCGGCAGCTAAAAAGTACTCTTTTGATGTAGCATCGCCGGTCTTTTTGCGTCGATATACCCAATACCCATAGAGCGATACTATTAGAAAATAGATGACAAATATGAGGATGTCAGCAGTTGTTAATTGTTTATTCATAATTATTTTTAGGTTTTATATGTTGGCTTGACAATTATAAACTATATATATCTATTTATCAAATTTTCTAAATACTCCTGTTTACCGCTGATGGTTGCAGGCTCACCGTTTTCAACAGCATAAGCTCTAAGGTCTTCTAATGATAGTTTACCTTGTTCAAACTCTTTTCCTTTGCCGCTGTCAAATGAAGCATATCTGTCTTTTCTGATCTTCTTGAACTCTGATTTTTGCAGGATATTATCGGCAGTGATCAATGCTCTTGCAAAAATATCCATCCCGCCTATGTGTGCATAAAATAAATCAGCCGGGTCAGTTGAGTTACGACGGATCTTAGCGTCAAAATTGATACCTCCACCCTGAAAACCGCCTGCCTGTAAAATAATCAGCATGGCTTCAGTTAATTCATTGATGTCATTAGGGAACTGATCGGTATCCCAGCCATTTTGGTAATCGCCACGGTTAGCATCCATTGATCCCAACACACATGCATCAACAGCAACCTGTAATTCGTGCTGGAAAGTATGGCCGGCCAATGTAGCGTGGTTAACTTCCAGGTTAAGTTTAAAGTCGTTAATCAAATCATATTTCTGCAGGAAGCCTAATACTGTTGCCGCATCATAATCATACTGATGTTTTGTAGGCTCACAAGGTTTTGGCTCGATAAAGAAAGTACCTTTAAAACCTTGTTTGCGGGCATAATCTTTTGAAGCATGTAAAAATGCAGCAAAATGTTCCTGCTCACGTTTCATATCGGTGTTCAACAGGGTCATGTAACCTTCGCGGCCACCCCAGAAAACATAATTTTCGCCGCCCAAAGCTATTGTTGCATCCAAAGCTGCCTTTACCTGTGCTGCTGCATGCGAAAGCACATGGAAATCGGGATTAGTAGAAGCACCGTTCATATACCTGCGGTTTGAAAACAGATTAGCAGTACCCCATAATAATTTTACGCCGCTGGCTGCCTGTTTTTGTTTGGCATAATCAACCAATGCCTGTAAACGGCGTTCGTTATCTACCACATCATTGGTATAATCTACCACATCAACATCATGGAAGCAGTAGTAAGGCAGGTTCATTTTGGTAATAAACTCAAACGCTGCATCCATTTTATCTTTGGCGCGTTCAACCGCATCCTGTTTGGTGGCCCATGGAAATAAGTGGGTAGGTTCGCCAAACGGATCGGCACCGTTACCGCAGAATGAATGCCAGTAAGCGCAGGCAAAACGCAACTGCTCTTTCATGGTTTTGCCGCCTACAACCCTGTCCGCATCATACCAGCGGAATGCTAACGGGTTATCTGATTGGGGGCCTTCATAACTGATCTGCCCTACGCCTTTAAAAAATTCTTTTTCGCCTGTTATTATGCTCATTTTTTTATGTATTGAATTTTTGAATTTGTGTTTAGTGAATTTTGATTAGTTTCTGGTCAGACTTACGAAGTTTCGAAAACTTCGTAAGTCTTATTAACGGGTTTTAATTTGTTATTTGTTTTTCTAATAATGCTTTCCATTCCTGATAAGCGTGTTCCAACTGTTGGTTTTTTGGTTCTACTATTTGTATCGGATGCATGTTGCTGAATGCCTCGGCAGCTGTGGCAAAAACTTTAGCGCCTATACCCGCTCCTAATGCCGCTCCGGCGCTGCCATCGTTATTATATAGCTCAACCGGTACGCCGGTAATGTTTACAAATGTTTCGGCAAACAAATCACTCAAAAACAGGTTGGCTTTTCCGGCCCTTATTACTGATGGATTGATACCTGTCCCACGCATAATCTCCAATCCGTACCTGAAAGAGAATGCTATGCCTTCTTGTGCGGCTCTTAACAGGTGTGCACGGCTATGGATATTAAAATCAATATTATAAAACCGCGCGCCTGTAAGTTTATTGTTTAGCATGCGCTCGGCACCATTACCAAATGGCATTATGCGCAGGCCGTCGCTACCCGCGGGCGCCTGGGCGGCTTCATCATTCATCTGCTGATAAGATATGGTGTTATCCAGTTGGTTTTTCATCCACCTGTTTAAACTTCCGGTGCCGTTGATACATAGTAATACACCAAGGCGTTTTTGTTGCTCGGTATAATTTACGTGTGCAAAGGTGTTTACCCGCGATTGCGGATCATACATCAGCTGATCACTTACGCCATAAATTACGCCCGATGTGCCTGCGGTAGCGGCCACTTCGCCGGGATTCAGTACGTTTAATGAAAGCGCATTGTTGGGTTGGTCCCCGGCTTTATAGGCTACGGAAATATTGGGGCTTAACTGCAGTTTTTCGGCTATCGCCGGCGACAGTCGTCCATGTACCGAAAATACTTCCTGTACCTGCGGGAATAAAGATTTTTGGAAGCCAAAATAAGAAATCACATCCTCAGACAATCGATTGCCAGAGTAATCAAAAAAAATGCCTTCGGACAAGGCCGATACGGTGGTAGTGATTTCGCCGGTAAGACGCATAGCTATAAAATCGCCCGGGAGCATTACTTTATCGGTACGATCATAAATTTCGGGTTCATTTTTCTTTACCCATGCCAGTTTGGATGCTGTAAAGTTACCCGGCGAGTTTAACAGGTGGCTTAAACATTTTTCGGGGCCTATTTTTTCAAATGCCTCGTCGCCTATTTCAACCGCGCGGCTATCGCACCATATAATACTGTTACGCAATACCTGCTGATCTTTATCAACCAGCACAAGCCCATGCATCTGGTAAGCTATCCCTATGGCTCCTATGTCTTTAGCATTATACTTGCCGCTTTTATGGCAACGGCTAATAGCCAGTTGTACATTTTCCCACCACATATCAGGCGATTGCTCTGCCCAGCCGGGTTTAACCGCAATAATTGGGCTTTCCGTATCCGGATATTGAGCCGAAGCGATAACTTTTTGTGTGGCTGCGTCTGCCACAGAGACTTTAACGGACGATGTGCCGATATCTATTCCTAATAATAACATGTTGTTCTGTTCTATAATTGGCGCGTTACTTCGCTGATTTACGCAACGAAATTAAATTAATTTTTTTAACCGCAATCGATTGCTTAGATTTATTTTGTCATTTTTGTAAAATATTTATGAAAACAAAAAAAAGGGCTACCATTTACGACATCGCCAAAAAGCTGAATATTGCTGCTTCTTCTGTTTCGAGGGCACTAAATAACAGTAGCCATGTAAACGAAACTACTAAGAAACTGATCCTGCAAACGGCTGCCGAGTTAAATTATAAGCGCAATACCATGGCATCTAACCTGCGCAAAGGACAAACAAAAACCATTGGCGTGGTGGTACCTTTTATTAATCAGAACTTTTTTTCGAATGTGATTGCCGGTATTGAAGAAGCTTCGTATCAGAAGGGGTACAATCTGATCATCTGTCAATCGAACGAATTACAAAGCAAGGAGATTAAATGCGTTAATACCTTAATTAACCAGCATGTTGATTGCATTGTGATATCAGTAGCTGTTGACAGCTCCGAATCACAGCACTTGCAAAATGTGATTGATAACGGGATTCAATTAATTCAGTTTGACAGGGTGAAGGATGAATTGGAGACTTTAAAGGTAATTAATGATAACGAATTGGCATCGTTTGAGGCGGTTTCGCATATTATTGAGCAGGGTTATAAAAGGATTGCCCTGCTGGAGGGTCCACAAAACCTGCAAATCTTCAGGCAGCGCAAGACAGGCTATTTAAATGCCCTCAAAAAATATAATATGCCGATAAATGAGGAGCTGATTATCGAAAATGCCTGGACCAAAGATCTTGGTGCCAAAGCTACCCGCAAATTATTGAACCTGCCAGAGCCACCCGACGCGATTTTTGCATCAACATCTGATTTTTCGGCACTGGGTGTATTGGAAGTTGCATCGGCCATGGGCATTAAGGTGCCTGCCGAGTTGGGCATCTGCGGTTATTCAAACGAGGCCTTTACCGAAATTACCAGTCCATCTATCACCACTATTGATCAGTTTAGTGTTTATATGGGTAAAACCGTAGCCAACCTTTATTTCCAGGAGATTAATAACAAAGAGGACGCAGAAGTTATCCCTAAGATCATCAGCATTAAACCTAAATTGATTATCCGCAACTCGACAAAGAGAAAAGGATAGTTTTTTTACGGGTAAGGAAGAAGCGCTTTGTTAATAACAACTAACAACCACAAAACAAAAAATTAGAGATTTACCAAGGTATATTATATAAAACGGGATACAATATTTTATTTAAGCCAGCAATCGCAAAACATTAAATGGTTAAATGTTAAAACATCTAATTTATAACCATTCTAAATACTACTGTATGACAAAGGCTTGACACTGCATCTGGTTTATCCTGTTATTTTTGTCGGGTCAAATTTTAATATAGCTTTGAAGTATCTAAAGGTAATCGCTTTTACGCACAAACATATTGAGCTGAAGGAATTGGGGAGGTTGGTATTATGCCAGGAAAATCTGACGGATAAGCTACACCGTGTTAAGGAGCAATTCGGTATATCAGAGATATTTTACCTATCTACCTGTAACCGGGTTGAGTTTGTGATGATGACCGCCCAAGCGGTGGATAAGGAATTTGCAAGGCAATTTATGAACGCCCTTGAAATGGGGCTTTGCCATGTTTCAACCGATACTTTTTTAAATGCCGCCTCTATTTACGAAGACAAAGAAGCGCTTGAACACCTCTTGCGTACCTCGTGCTCGCTCGAAAGTTTGATTGTTGGCGAAAAAGAGATCCTTGCACAATTACGCAAAGCTTATGAAGACTGCAAAGAAGCAGGCCTTACCGGCGATGGTTTGCGCATGTTTATGACCTGCATTGTAAAAACAGCCAAAGAAGTTTATACCCATACCAATATTTCAAAAAACCCTATTTCGGTAGTTTCATTAGCTTACCGCAAGCTGAGGGACCTTAAACTAAGCTCAAACGAGAGAATCTTGATTATTGGTGCCGGCGAAACAAACCGCAACCTTTCAAAATATCTTCAAAAACATAAATTCAGCAATTTTGCCGTGTTTAACCGCACTTTATCTAAGGCAGCTGAACTGGCTAAAGACTTGAATGGGCAAGCTTATCATCTTGACGAACTAAAAAACTACAATAAAGGGTTTGATGTAATTATTACCTGCACATCGGCAGTTGAACCGATCATCACCCCAGAAGTTTATACCACACTGCTTAATGGCGAAACTAGTCGCAAGACTATTGTTGATCTGGCCATTCCAAATGATACCGCACCCGAAGTGCTTGAAAAGTTCCCGGTAAACTTTATTGAAGTACACTCATTAAACGAGGTTGCCAAAAAGAACTTACAGGAACGTTACGAAGAACTTACCCACGCCGAAAGCATCATCAGCCAAAATATTGCTGCATTTATAGTGGAGCTGAAACAACGCCGCATTGAGCTGGCCATGCGCCAGGTTCCCGAAAAAATCAAAGAGATCCGCAATACCGCCATCAATTCTGTTTTTGCCGATGAAGTACAGGCAATGGATAAAGAATCGCGCGAGGTATTGGAAAAAGTGATCAACTACATGGAAAAAAAATATATCAGCGTGCCTATGATAATGGCAAAGGATATATTGATCAATAATTAAATTTTTCGTCTGAACCATGATTCGTTGATTTTGCGATTTGCCTGATTTCAGGACAGTCTTCTAATCCTGTTAATATCCGCACGTCATTGCGATGAGGAACGAAGAAGCAATCTCTATACCGTGCAGATCGGCCAGACGTATTTACAACTTTTCTCTTCGCCCTGTACAGTCGGGGATTGCTTCGTACCCCAAAGACGCTTTTTAAGCACTATTTCACCCCTCTCCGTCACCCCGTTTTCATATCCTTAATTATTCCTTAAACATTATTTATAAAAAGCTAAATTTGCATAGCAATAATAATCTCATTTGGACAGAAAACTGATAATAGGAACACGCGGTAGTGATTTGGCGCTATGGCAGGCAAATTTTGTGAAAGATAGCCTTGCCGCTATCAATATAACCGCCGAATTAAAGATCATTAAAACGCTGGGCGACAGGATCCTTAATTTAAGTTTTGATAAGCTGGAAGGCAAAGGCTTTTTCACCAAAGAGCTGGAAGAAGAACTGTTAGCCGGGACTATTGACCTTGCCGTACACTCGCATAAGGATTTACCTACCGAAAACCCTCCGGGATTGATCATCGCCGTGGTTTCCGAAAGGGAAGACCCATCTGAATTATTGCTGATCCTGAAAGATTGTGTTGATGTGCATCAAAAACTGTCGGTAAAATACGGCGGCACCGTAGGTACATCATCCAACAGGCGCAAGGCCCAATTACTGGCTTATCGCCCCGATCTGGAGATCCAGGATCTGCGCGGCAACGTGCCTACCCGCGTTGGTAAGCTACGCGACGAAAGTTATGATGCCATTATGCTTGCAAAAGCCGGCGTATCAAGGCTTGGGCTTGATCTGAGTGATTTCCATGTTGAAGAATTAACACCAACTACCCTTGTACCGGCACCCGCCCAAGGTGCATTGGCCATACAAATCCGCGAAAGCGACAGGGAACTATTTAGCGCACTGCAACCCTTAAACCATACCGACGTTGCCGAGGAATTAGCTGTTGAGCGTTCGGTATTAAAATTATTTGGTGGCGGTTGCCACTTACCATTAGGTTGTTATTGCCGCAAAGAAGGTGACGTATACCAGGTGTTTACCTCGAAAGCTGATGAGGGAACGGATTTCCCGGACAGGCTGTATACCGAAAGTTCATCTACCGAAGGCCTGCCTCAAAAAATAGTTGCCTATTTTGCGGGTGATCGTCAGTTTCCCAGAAAGGTATTTATCTCGCGCGAGCTTTCGGACAATAGTTATTTCCGCCGCGCATTAGAGAAACACGGTATAGAGGTTGAGGCACGTTCGCTGATCCGCACAGTGCCAATAATAACCAAGTTAGATAATTATATTTTAAAGAATGTGGATTGGGTATTTTTCAGCAGCAAAAATGCTGTTGAGTATTTCTTTAAGTTAGACCCTTTATTACCAAAAAAAGTAAAATTTGGCGTAATGGGTAGCGGATCAAAAGACATGCTGCGCCGCAAAGGCTTTTTTGTTGATTATACCGGCGAAGGCATTGATACCACCGAAGTGGCTGCCGACTTTGGAAAACTTGCTAACGGCACAACCATCGTTTTCCCCTCGGCCGAAAACTCGTTGAGGAGTATTCAGCATGGATTATCAGCAGATACCAAAATTATTGACCTCCCGATTTACGAAACCATACAACAGGATGATTCGGAACAAACCGGAGCGGAGATATTGGTATTTACCAGCCCATCAAACGTTGAAGCCTATTTTGCCAGCAACTTAATACAACCGGACCAAAAAATTATAGCCATCGGGAAATCAACCGGCAAAAAGCTGGAAGAAGTTGGCGTTAATTATACATTGCCTTATTCGCCCGACGAAACCGGACTTGCCGAAGCTGTTTTTGGAACAATTTGCTTGAGTTATAACTGTTAAGATTCTCCGTTCAGGAGATAGCGCAGGGTCCGCTCCGCGTTTAAGTTAACTCAAAAAAAAGTCATTTCGATAGAGCGGCAAGGGTACGTAGGGCGGAGCGAAAGAGAAAACTTTTACGCTTTGCATGGCGGATGTGCATAGCGAACTTGCATGGCGATGATTCACGTTGTTTAAGATCTTTCGCTATCGTTCAAGATGACAAATTAGTTTTATGGGTTAACTTAAAGCTTAGCAAGACCCTGCGAAGTCGAAAGAAAGTTGGCATTACCAAACGTTCCTACGGAACGTTAACTGAACATCTATTGGGTTCTACCAATCAGGCGTCCCTACAGGACGCTTTTCTTGTTTCGTCCCGGAGGGGACGACTGGTCGGTAGATAAAATAGCTACAAGTAAGTACGTTCCATAGGAACGTTTGGTGATTTCGCCGCATTTAATCCCCACATTATCCTATGAATAACCAATTGTTTTCCATGCACCGCAACACTTAATCGGTTCATTTAAAATATCATAACTATGACATTTTTCCCTTAAAATGCTTTTATAAAACAGGCAACTGGCTTTTGCTTTACTTATTAACGCTGTAATTTGCCGCCGTTTCCATAACTTTGCGTCTCCGTTAGGCCGCTTAATAACTGGCTGATAGAAACGTTTAGATATAAAAATGTTACAAAGACCGCGAAGAAACAGGAAAAGCGAAGTTATCCGTCAGATGGTTCAGGAAACGCACGTTAGCGCTGCAAACCTGATATTTCCGCTATTTATAGTTGATGGTACTTTCCAAAAAAGTGAAGTGGCTTCCATGCCGGGCATTTATCGCTACTCGATTGATAATTTGCTGCGCGAAATTGAAAGCTGCCTAAAGCTGGGATTAAGCTCGTTCGACCTTTTCCCCAATATCGAAGAATCATTAAAAGACAAATACGCTACTGAAAGTCATCGGCACGAGAGTTTATATCTGCGTGCCATCCGCGAGGTGAAAAAGAATTTCCCTGAGGCCTGCGTTATTACCGACGTAGCCATGGACCCTTACAGCAGCGATGGCCACGACGGTATTGTTGAAAACGGTGAAATCCTGAATGATGAAACGCTTGAAATTTTGGGTAAAATGGCATTAGCCCATGCACAATGCGGGGCCGATATTATTGCACCATCAGATATGATGGATGGCCGCGTTGGCTATATCCGTAAAGTGCTGGATGATAATAATTTTACCAATGTTTCTATTATGTCGTACTCGGCAAAATATGCCAGTGCGTTTTATGGCCCCTTCAGGGATGCACTAAATTCTGCACCCAAATTTGGCGATAAAAAAACGTATCAGATGAATCCGGCCAATCAGCGCGAAGCGTTAATAGAGGCTAATTTAGATGAGCTGGAAGGCGCCGACTTTTTAATGGTAAAACCTGCATTACCTTATCTGGATGTAATAAAATTAATAAAAGATAATACTGAATTGCCGGTTGCTGCGTATAATGTAAGCGGCGAGTACGCAATGGTTAAAGCAGCCATACAAAAAGGCTGGTTAAATGAGCAGCGCGCTATTACCGAAGTATTAACCAGCATAAGGCGGGCAGGTGCAACTGCGATATTAACTTATCATGCCAAAGAGGTGCTGGAAAATAAGTGGCTATAATTAGTGATTAGCGATTAGGTCGCTTTTAAATAAATACAAGCGTCATTGCAAAGCGGGATTGATTTGTGCCTGGCAATGACGGGAGGAAAATATAAAAACATGTTTGATTCAATAAAAAAGAAATTTACTACCGAGGGTGATGAGCAGCTTGCAGGTACTACGGGTAAACCTGATATAAGCAGGGAAAAATCAGCTGCGCTGTATGCTAAGGCTAAAACATATTTCCCGGGCGGGGTTAACTCACCGGTAAGGGCTTTTAAATCGGTTCACGGTACGCCGCTTTTTATTGAAAAGGGTGATGGCTGCCATATCTGGGATGCTGACGGCAACAAGTTTATTGATTTTTGCTGCTCATGGGGTCCGCTAATTTTGGGACACAACAACGTCAAAGTACGCGAAAAGGTGATAGAGGTGATGCAAAACGGTATGTCGTTTGGTGCACCTACCGCTTTGGAAAATGAACTGGCCGAGCTGATCCTCAAAAACAATAAATATATTGAAAAGCTGCGTTTTGTAAGTTCTGGTACCGAGGCTGTTATGTCGGCCATCAGGCTGGCGCGCGGCTATACCAAACGCGATAAGATTTTAAAGTTTGAAGGTTGTTATCACGGCCATACCGATTCGCTGCTGGTAAAAGCAGGGTCGGGTCTGGTTACTTTTGGCGAAACATCGTCAGCCGGAGTGCCGAAATCATTTGCTGATGAAACCATAGTAATAGCTTTAAATGACAAGGAAGCCTTAGAAAAAGCATTTGCGGATTTTAAAGATCAGATAGCGGCTGTAATTATAGAGCCTATCCCGGCAAACAATGGCTTGCTGTTGCAGGAAAAAGAATACCTGAAATTTTTGCGCATTATATGTGCCCAAAACGGAACACTGCTGATATTTGATGAAGTGATCTCTGGTTTCAGGGTTGGTTTTGAGGGTGCTGCTGCTTATTATCAAATTCAGCCTGATATTATTACTTATGGTAAAATCATAGGCGGCGGCTTACCAGTTGGTTGTTATGGCGCATCTGCCGAGATTATGAGGCATATCTCCCCCGATGGAGGCGTTTACCAGGCAGGTACTTTATCGGGCAACCCGGTAGCTATGGCCGCCGGTATTGCACAGCTATCAGAATTGCTGCGTATGGGTTTTTACCGCGATCTGAACAAAAAAACCGAAGAATTTACCGAGGCTATACAGCGTTTTGCTACTGCCCGCAGCTATAAATTTAAGGTATTTACAATAGGCTCCATTTTTTGGTTCGCGTTTACTGATAAAGAAGCCATCCGTAGTGCAGATGATATTGACCCAACAAGTATGGAGAAATTCAAGAAGCTGCACCGTGAACTGTTAAACCGGGGCATATACATGGGTCCATCAGGTTATGAGGTTGGGTTTATATCGGCGGCCCATACCAAAATTGATCTTGAAAAAGCAAAACGCGCAATATTTGAGAGTTTAGAGTTAGTATTTAACGGGAAATAATTTCAGTTGGCAGTTTGTAGTTAGCAGTGGGCAGTTAGGAGGTTGTTATTACAATCAATAATTAACTACTTTTACATGCTAAAGTACTAAAAGCCAATAAACTAAATAAAAAAAGGATGAATAATAATTTAAAAAGACCATTCGTAATATTTTACGCAATTATTATTTATGCGATAGCGCAGCTAACGTGGTGGGGATTTTTGTTGGTAAAAGCGATGCCAAGCAGCTTAGCCATGATACTGGCCGAAGGGCCCATATTCCTTTTCATTTTTTTTGCAGGTGCATATTCATTGCACAGGTCAATTAACCGTGAACGCAAGCTGCAGGAGCAAAAGAAGAATTTCCTGCTTTCGGTAACGCACGAGTTAAAATCACCGCTGGCATCTATCAAAATACTTTTACAAACCATCCAAAAAAGAAACCTTACAAAGGAGCAAGTGCTCGATTTTATTGGGAAATCATTAATGGATATTGAGCGGCTGGATGATATGGTTGAGAATATGTTGCTGGCTTCGAAAATTGAAAACCGCTCATACACCTTTCCTAAAAATAAATTCAGTTTATCTGTTTTGGTTGATAGTATTGTAAACCGCCTGCAAATAACCAAATGCGAAGGCACCCAACAGATTATAGATGCGGAGATAGAACCCAAAATTGAAATTACCGGCGATAAGTTTGCGCTAACATCGGTTGTTACCAATCTGATTGAGAACGCGATCAAATACTCGGGCCCATGCGAAACGGTTGGGGTGAAACTGTTCTTAAAAGAAGGTAAAGTATTTTTGGAAGTGGCTGATCACGGTATCGGAATAGCCGATCACGAAAAAAGCCGTATTTTCGATAGGTTCTATCGGGTGGGCAGCGAGGAGACACGCAACACTAAAGGAACCGGTTTAGGTCTGTATATTGTAAAAGAAGTATTGGATAAGCACCAGGCAAGTATAAAGGTGAAGGATAATCGCCCGGCAGGTAGTATATTTGAAGTAGTTTTCGATTAATACACGAATTTTAACTATCGTAATTCGTGAAATTCGTAAATGTTAGTGAATCTTTCAATTCGTGAAAATACGTGTAAACTAAATTTAATCACATGCCAACTAAAAAAAGAATTTTATTAGCCGAAGATGAAGAACATCTTCTGGAAGCAATAAAACTTAACCTTGAGCTTGAAGGTTATAAAGTATCTACTGCCAACAATGGCAAAAAAGCATTACAGATATTTAAAGAGGAGCGTTTTAACCTGGTAATACTGGATGTTATGATGCCCGAAATTGATGGCTTTGTGGTTGCTGAAACTATCCGCCTCGAAAACTCGGAAGTGCCTATTATGTTTTTAACAGCTAAAAACACTAACGAGGATAAAATATCGGGATTAAAAAAAGGCGCTGATGATTACCTGACCAAACCTTTTAACCTCGAAGAATTAATACTAAGAGTAAACAATCTGGTAAAACGCAGCTTAAAAGGCGATGAACTAAAAGAGTTTAACAGCTACAAAATAGGCGAAAAAACCATTCACTTTAACTCTTTTGAGTTAGTAAATGAGGATGAAACCATCACCCCGCTTACTAAAAAAGAAACCATGCTGCTTAAACTATTAATTGAGCGCCGCAATGATGCTGTATCGCGCGAGCAGATATTAGAAACGGTGTGGAATTATGATGTATATCCATCAACCCGTACCATTGATAATTTTATCCTCACCTTCCGTAAATACTTTGAACCAGATCCTAAAAACCCGGTTTACTTTCACTCTATACGTGGTGTGGGCTATAAATTTACTGATAACCAGCATTAATGTTTAGTAATAGGACACGCTTTTTTATCGGTTTTATTTTCTTTATGTCGCTCATATTATTATCCTATTTAAGGATGTACGAGTTTGTGAGCGTTGCCCTTGTAATGATTGTTTTACTGGCGTGGGATTATTTTAAGCAGGGCACATTGGTTGTGGCTGCCAGGTACTTTCACCATAAAGAATATGACAAGGCCGAGCAAAGCTTGCTGGAGATCTTTAAACCCCAATGGCTCAGTAAAAATCGCCGGGGTTACTATGAATTTTTAATGGGCGGTGTATACCTGCAAAAACAGGAGTTTGAAGCTGCCGAAAAACATTACGAAATAGCTGCACAATATCCTTTACGATCTGTTAACGATCACGTTGCGGCATTGGTGCATGTAGCCAATATCAGCATAAGGCAAGGGAATTACGAAAAGGCCGAAGCTTATTTACAGCTTACCCAAAAAAACGAAGATTCGATAAATGCAAAGATGAAGGACGTGATTAGCCGTCTTCATCAGGAACTAAAAAAACACAAACAATAGAGATGCAATACTTTGCGTCTCTTAATAATTCAAAAAGAGACGCAATGTGTTGCGTCTTAGTAATTTACACCGGAGACGCGGGATATTGCGTCTCTACGAATGAGATATGAGAGATTCATTACTGATAAAAGCTGCATTTTCGGAGCAAACAGAACGCCCGCCGGTATGGATGATGCGCCAGGCTGGTCGTTTTATGAAAGAATACTGGGATATAAAGAACAAATATTCTTTCCTGGAAATGTGCAAAACACCCGAATTGGCCGCTGATGTTACCATGCTGCCGGTTGACCTTTTAGGAATTGACGGGGCCATTTTATTTTCGGACATATTGGTTACTGCCGAAGCAATGGGTGGCGACCTTAGTTTTACCCAAAATATTGGGCCTAAATTTGCCAATCCCGTACGTACCAAAGCTGATGTTGACAGATTAGAAACCGAGGTTTCGCATAAACTTCAATATGTAGCTGATGCTATAAAGGTTATACAACAAAGGTTAAATGGCAGCATACCGCTGATTGGCTTTGCTGGTGCGCCGTTTACCGTGATGAGTTATTTGGTTGAAGGTGGATCATCAAAAGATTTTAAACTTACCAAACTGATGCTGCATAATGAGCCCGAATTAGCTCATCGTTTATTATCAAAAATAGCAACTGTAACGGCCGATTACCTTAACCTGCAAATAGCGGCCGGTGTAAACGCCGTGCAAATATTTGATAGCTGGGCACAAGCACTGGCCTGGGATGATTACAAAGAATTTTCACATCGCTATATCACCGAGATCATTAGCAAACTAAACCGGAAAGATATTCCTGTTATTTCTTTTTGCAAGGGAAGCTCTGTTTTTGCGCCGTTAATGGCCGAGGCTAAACCCGATGTGATCTCTATCGATTGGAATGTTGACCTGCTTGATATTAAGAAGCGTTTGCCAGCCGGCATAGCCGTACAAGGTAACCTTGATCCGCATATTTTGTATGCCGATAAGAAAGTAATTAAGGACCGCATCTACCGCCTGTTTGACCGGATGAAAGATGAAAAAGGCTTCATATTCAATCTGGGTCACGGCATTATGCCTGATATCCCTTTTGATAATGTGAAGTACGCGGTGGAGATAATAAAAGAGTATAGAAATTAAAACGGGGTGTCACCCTGAGGCACAAGCCAGCCAGCCCTGAGTTTATCGAAGGGAAGGGTAAGCGCAGAGGCCTTTGCCCACACGCTTCGAGTGCCTCAGCATGACACCTCCTGTCCAAAATAGAAAAAATGTACCAATACATTCTTGCCATACATATCATCTTTGTAGTCTGCTGGATGGCGGGGCTGTTTTATATTGTGCGCCTGTTTATTTACCACACCGAGGCGCAGGAAAAACCGGAGCCTGATCGTAAGATCCTGTCAGATCAGTTTGAGATAATGGAACGTAAACTGTGGTATATTATCTCCGTTCCTTCGATGATATTTGTTTTGGCTGCGGGTATAACCATGCTTTGTTTGGTACCCGCGTGGTTACATCAACCATGGTTGCAAATTAAACTTGGCTTTGTTGCCGGCTTGCTGGTGTATCATTTCATCTGCCAAAATAAGATGAAACAAATGGCAAAAGGCACCTTCACCTGGACATCAACCCAGCTGCGGATCTGGAACGAGGTTGCCACAATTTTCCTTTTTGCAATAGTTTTCCTTGCTGTACTCAAAGACGCCGTAAACTGGATCTATGGGCTTGTGGGACTGATCCTGCTTTCGATGATCCTCATGTCGGCAGTGAAGATATACAAGTATTACAGAGTGAAGAAATAGGCATTTTAATCCATCTTCTACCGCTAACGTCATTGACAATTAGGCTTAGTTTAGACTAATGCTTTTAGCTGTCTGAATCAGAATTTACTGAATTAAAGAATTAACAGAATTTTTTAAGCGCCATTCTGAAAATCCTAAAATTCTGTTAATTCTGATTCTGACAATTCTTTAATATTAATAACCCCCAGTAAAAATCCCCATAAACAAAAAACGCCCGGACATTATCCAGGCGTTTAATATTTTAAGGCGTTTAAATTTTATTTATGGCCGATGCCTTCGGCTAAAACAACAACTTTGTTATTTGAAGCTTCAACAACGCCGCCTTTTATAAAAAAAACTTCTTCTTTTACTGCGCCGCCACGTATAGTTAACTTACCATCCTCCAAAGTAGAGATAATAGGTGCGTGGTGATTCAGTATTTCAAAAAAACCCAAAGTACCAGGAAGGGTTACCGAAGTAGCTTCGCCTTCGTAAACTGTTTTATCGGGGGTAAGGATTTCTAATGTCATGCTTTTTTAAATGTGCAGATCTGCGAATGTGCAAATGTGCAGATGATTTTAATTTATTAATGAGTAAATATGCTGATGACCTTAATTTGCACATCTGCACATTTACTCATCTGCACATTAGTTGTTAGCTTCAGCCAACAGCTTCTTGCCTTTTTCTATAGCTTCTTCAATGTTACCTACAAGGTTAAATGCTGCTTCAGGATATTCATCCACTTCACCATCCATAATCATGTTAAAACCTTTGATAGTTTCCTTGATGTCAACCAATACACCTTTTAAACCGGTGAACTGCTCAGCAACGTGGAACGGCTGCGATAAGAAACGCTGAACACGGCGTGCGCGTGATACCACTAATTTATCTTCTTCAGATAACTCGTCCATACCAAGGATGGCGATGATATCCTGTAGCTCTTTATAGCGTTGTAAAGTTTCTTTAACGCGTTGTGCAGTATTGTAATGCTCATCACCCAAAATAGTAGGGCTAAGGATACGTGAGGTTGAATCCAGAGGATCCACCGCAGGATAAATACCTAACTCAGCAATTTTACGTGAAAGTACAGTTGTAGCATCTAAGTGGGCAAATGTAGTAGCCGGTGCAGGGTCAGTTAAATCATCCGCAGGTACGTAAACCGCTTGCACAGATGTAATTGAACCACGTTTTGTTGAGGTAATACGTTCTTGCATGGTACCCATTTCAGTTGCCAGTGTGGGCTGGTAACCTACCGCTGATGGCATACGGCCAAGCAACGCTGATACTTCTGATCCGGCTTGTGTAAAACGGAAGATGTTATCAATAAAGAATAATATATCACGGCCTTTGCCATCAGCATCACCATCGCGGAAATACTCAGCAATAGTTAAACCCGAAAGCGCCACACGTGCACGTGCACCAGGAGGCTCGTTCATTTGTCCGAAAACGAATGTTGCTTTTGAATCTTTTAAAGCCTCAGCATCAACTTTAGATAAGTCCCAGCCGCCAGCTTCCATTGAGTGCATAAACTCATCACCATATTTAATAATGCCCGATTCAAGCATCTCGCGCAGTAAGTCGTTACCTTCACGGGTACGTTCACCTACACCTGCAAATACTGATAAACCAGAGTATGCTTTAGCGATATTGTTGATCAGCTCCTGGATCAATACGGTTTTACCCACACCTGCACCACCAAACAAACCAATTTTACCACCTTTACTGTAAGGCTCTAATAAGTCGATAACTTTAATACCTGTAAACAATACTTCGGTTTCTGTAGAAAGATCTTCAAAACGCGGAGGATTATTGTGGATAGGGCGACCATTGCTTTTATCTAAGTTAGGGATACCATCAATAGCATCACCAACCACGTTAAACACACGTCCTTTAATATTATCGCCAACCGGCATTTTTATAGCCGATTCCAGGTCAAGCACCTTCATTCCGCGTAGCAGTCCGTCGGTTGAATCCATTGCGATCGCACGAACACGATCTTCACCTAAATGTTGTTGAACCTCTAAAATGATCTTTTGGCCATTATCTTTTGTGACCTCTAATGCGTCATAAATTTTAGGAAGGTGAGCGTCATCTGCGAAGCTTACGTCAACTACCGGACCAATGATCCGTGAAATTTTTCCAATGTTTGGCATATATAACCTGGTAATTTTAATGTATTTACAATGAAATGGTCCCGTATCAAAGATACCTGATATTTCAGAGGCGCAAAGTTAAGATTAATATACAAATATTAAAATAGCAATTTAGCACTTTTTGCATATAGCTAAATCTTGTATAAACAGCGTGTGATTATTTAAAGAAAATGCCCAGTGGACTTATTGCCTTTGAGCGCGTTGGATCAGCCTTACTCAAAATTTAGCATAATTTTGCCAATATGTTCGCTGCTTTCCATTAGTTGATGCGCTTCAGCGGCCCTTTCGGCAGGAAAAACGGCGTTTATAATTGGTTTTATTTTGCCTGATGCCAGCAGCGGCCAGATGTTTTTCTCGAGATTTTGAGCGATAGCAGCCTTAAATAAGGTATCCCTTCCACGGAGTGTTGAACCCGTTATCGTTAATCTTTTGCTCATCACCATAGAAAGATCAACCTGTACATCTTTTCCCATCATCATATTAATCAAAACCAAACGGCCTTCTTCGGCTAATGATTTGATGTTGCGTTGGGTATAGTCGCCGCCTATCATATCCAAAATAACATCAACGCCTTTACCATTTGTTATTTGCTTAATAACGTCGGCAAAGTCTTCTTCTTTATAATTGATAGCTTTTGCTGCACCCAAATCCTCGCAGAATTTACACTTTTCGGCAGTGCCTGCAGTTACATAAACGGTATGTCCTAACGCTTTTGCCATTTGTATAGCTGCAACACCTATCCCACTTGATCCTCCATGAGCCAGCAGGCTTTCGTTGCTTTTTAAAGCGCCCCTGTCAAATACATTGCTCCAAACGGTAAAAAAAGTTTCGGGTAATGATGCTGCTTCAACAAAAGTAAGATTGCCAGGCACAGGCAGGCATTGCCCTTTCGGTACGCTGCAATATTCGGCATAACCTCCACCGGTTAATAAGGCGCAAACCTTATCACCAATTTTCCATCGGGTAACATTTGTGCCAATTTCTACGATAACCCCTGCAATTTCAAGTCCCGGAATATCAGGCGATGCTCCTTTGGGCGGTGGGTAATTGCCTTTACGCTGATAAACATCGGGCCGGTTAACTCCTGCTGCATGTACCTTTATCAGTACATCGTCAGGCCCGCACGTTGGCTTTGGCCTTTCTGCCGGTTGCAAAACATCCGGGTCACCGGGCTGGGTTATTATAATGGCTTTCATCCGACTAAATTAATAACAAACGATTATTCGCAATTAACAATGTTATCGCCTTTTTGTAAGATAATAATATGTTAAATGTAAATTTACTTACTTGTTGTTAGGTAAATACGTAAACTAAAATAAACAGATGTACACACAGCTAAGCAAATTTATAACAGACAGGGTTACAGTAAACGATCAGCAGCTGCAAGTTATCCTTTCCTACTTTAAGCCTCTAACGCTTAAAAAAAACGAGGTGATAAATGTTTTAGGCAGCCCCGCCCGTAGGATGTACTTTGTAAATAAAGGGTGCCTAAGAGTATATTTTATAAAAGCCGACGGCGCCGAAGTTACCCGGAGGTTTGCTTTTGAGAATACGTTTTCCACCTCTCTGGTCTCTTTTATCAGCGGCGAACCATTAACAGAATTTACAACGGCTATTGAGGCTACTGAACTGCTGTACATTTCGCGCAATGATTTTTATTATTTGCTTGATGTTATGCCTGCCTGGGAGAAGTTTTACCGCAACTACCTTGAGTTTGCCTACGTAAATAACACTAAGCGTTTACAAAGCCTTGCTACCCTGGACGCCACTGAACGTTATAGGCTATTATTAAAAGAGAGCCCACACATTGTACTGCGTTTATCAAATAAATTGGTGGCTAATTATTTAAACATCTCGCAGGAAGCCCTGAGCAGATTAAAATCAAAAATTTGATTTTAATGATGCAGATCAATGTTTTACAACTTTTGCAGGGTGATCTTTGTTATTCATTTAAAAAACAAACTTATGCGCGTTGTAACCCTCGAAGAACATATTACATTTCCGGCACTTACCAATAAGCTGCCGCAGAAAGCAAAGGATAAACATTACTTAGGCAAATCGCCGGCGATTCAAAAGCTGATTCCAAAACTGGATGATATAACAGGTGAGCGCCTGCAATCAATGGACGATAATGGTATTACTACACAGGTACTGTCAGTTGCCGGTGAGGGAGCTGATCTGTTGGATGCGGCCAGAGGACCAGCGTTTGCCAAAGAATATAATGATGCCATAGCATCGCGGATTGCCGCACATCCCGATAGGTTTAAAGCTTTTGCACATTTACCCACTACTAACCCCGAAGCCGCTGCAGATGAACTGGAGCGAACTGTAAAGTCGTACAACTTTTGCGGCGCCCTTATCAACGGGCTCACCAATGACGAGTTTTTGGATGATGCTAAATATGCGCCAATTTTTGAACGTGCCGAGCAGCTTGATGTGCCCATTTATCTGCATCCCGGTCTGCCACCAAAAGCTGTATTTGACGCTTATTACAGTAACCTGCCCAAACAGGCAGGAACCTTTTTATCTATAGCAGGCTGGGGCTGGCATTCAGAAACAGCGTTGCATACTTTGCGACTGATTGTATCTGGGACTTTAGATAAATATCCCAAACTTAAACTTATCATTGGCCACATGGGCGAAATGCTGCCCATGATGATGGTGCGCAGCGATAAAATGTTTGGCGTTGATCAGGGCGGAGCCAACCAGCGCTCCATTATACAAACCCTGCACGATCAGGTTTACATCACCACCAGTGGGCTATTTACCACGCCACCATTACAAGTTGCTATTGATACTTTTGGGATAGATAAGATCCTGTTTTCGATAGATTATCCTTTTAGCACAAATGAAGCAGGAAGAACATATTTGGACAGCATGCAGCTTTCATCTGCTGATTTGGAAAAAATAGCGCATGGCAATGCTGATAAATTGTTGAAGCTGGTTTAAAAACAGAGCGTGCAGATCTTTTTACAGAATAATGTAAAAAGATCTGCACGTTTAATTAATATGCACTTATTATTATTTATTTGCATAAAAAAACTACCCATGTCGTTACAAACCGGTTCACCCGCTCCTCAGTTCACTTTGTTTTCATCAGCATTAAAAGAAGTTTCATTAGCTGATTTTAAAGGAAAAAAAGTAGTGCTTCATTTTTTTCCAATGGCTTTTACTGGTACCTGCACCACGCAACTATGTACCATGCGCGATAATTTTGGCTATTATGATGGTTTAAACGCTGTGATTTTGGGCATCTCCGTTGATTCGCCTTTTACGCTGGCTAAGTTTAAAGAAGAAAATAACTACCAGTTTGAGTTACTTTCTGACTTTAATAAAGAAGTATCAACAGCTTATGGCTCTATTTATGAGCAATTTGTATTTGGGCTCAAAGGTGTTTCAAAACGTGCTGCGTTTGTTATTGACGAAGAACAAAACATTGTTTATGCCGAGGTACTTGAAGTAGCTACCGATCTTCCTGATTTTGCGGCTATTGCAGAAGCGGTAAAATAATCGCCAAAAATATTTATTTAATGGCTAATTAAGCGTAGTGTTTAATTAGCCATTTTTATTAAATTTAACTAAGCCTTAATCTTTACAAACCGTTTCTTAAGTTTTAAAAAGAACTTTTCATAATAAAAATAAGATAAACAAGGTATTATCATTATAAATACCAGGTTAAGAGGGAATTTGCTGAAAACAAATTTATCATCGTTTGATAAGAACAATTGCTGCCAAATGTAAATGCTGTATGATAAAATGCCTATAAAGTTTAAGACTTTAAGATTAAGAAACTTAAACAATAAATTATTTTGTGGTTGAATACAGTTTACAACAATTAAGCCGGTAAATATGGAAATAACTAAATTAGTAAAACAAGCCTCAACACTATATCCCGCTTCAAAATGCAGGAAAAATATCATAAAAATGGAAACGAGCGACACTACAAGCTTAAACTTTCCAAAATTTAAATAACCCTTAAATAGCAGAACCGAAAATAAGCAGCCGATAGCGATGCCTTGAAATTTAACCAGGTAACGCAGTGCAGCTGATAGAATTTCGACATTCAAAGCGGGAATAACCGATTTAAGGTAAACAAACAGTGGAACGACAAAGCAGACGAGCATAAGCAAGGCAACAAATGCGCTGAACTTTTTTTTAATAAAAACAGGGAACAAAATATAAAACTGCTCTTCTACCGATAACGACCAGTAGTGGCCAACATTCCAGGTGTAAGCAGTTTTTTGAAAGTAAGAGATGTTTGCCAGGAAAAGTATGGAAGCTATAATATTAATTGACGCAATGTGTAGCTTGAAAACATAACTCAACACAATTACTACAATAATATACAAATAAGCTACCGGCAGAATCCTTAAGGCCCGCCTGATGTAAAAGCTTTTAAGCGATAAGTTACCGTCAATTATTTTTTCTTTTATGCAAAGGGTTGTTATCAGAAACCCACTGATCACAAAAAAAATATTAACGCCCAACGGTCCAATATAAAACAGCGCTAAAAAAGCCGGGGCGTAACCCAGCAGGAAATGATAAATTATAACCATTAAAATAGATATGGCTCTTAATCCATTTAATGAAGGGTAGGTTTTTTGGTCAAGAATAGCTGGTATTTCTTTTATTTCCGAAAAAAAATTATTGGTATTATTTAACTTCACCTGGCTGACGATATAATATTATGTGCATACGATAAAGATATAAAAACTAATAAGTAATTGATGTTGTGACAACGGAATTAGGGTTTTTGAAAAAAAAATATGATGGTTTAAAAAGAAATTCTATCTTTGCAGTCCGTTTCAAAAAGCATTTTAATATGCACTTGTAGCTCAATTGGATAGAGCACCTGACTACGGATCAGGAGGTTAGGGGTTCGACTCCCTTCAAGTG